>Ga0334898_1001557_pt1 | contig 24711 bp, 11 predicted proteins | sample GraSluR3_MG_10_FD_207228 | JGI IMG/M metagenome (GOLD analysis project Ga0334898, IMG submission 207228) | Sludge microbial communities from methane-producing bioreactor in Wageningen University, Netherlands - Granular Sludge_3_08-R3 | ecosystem: Engineered > Bioreactor > Anaerobic >... | reverse complement strand
CAAAAGCAGCTCGTAGGATTTCTTGTTCAAATTCTTTGTAAATCACAGTCATAGCTTCTGAGTCTCCTTGCTTTGCTCGCAGTACTAATTCTTTTTCTTCTTTACGGGTTAATCTCATGATATTATTTCATGAACCCTGATAAGATCAATTTCATACATTGCCTGCCTTATGTTTTCTACTCATAATAGGAAAAGCAAGGGAAAAGGTTCAAAGAAAAAAAACAAAAACGACAACAAAACAAAAAAGGGAGATTGGAAGCAAAAAGCTAGGGATGTGACTGTTTTTGCACGAAAGGAGCTTTGTCAGCAATCAAGGAGGCTACTTTTTCAAGAAATACCTGGTCATCTTTTGTAAAGGCTGCTTTGGTATGACTATCAATATCAATAACGCCCAAAACAGTACTGTTGCGTAGGATGGGCACAACAATTTCAGACTTCACATGCAAACTACAAGATATGTAATTGCCACAGTTTGAAACATCCGATACAACCATCGTTTTTTTCTTACCAGCAGCCTCTCCGCATACACCCTTTGGAACTTCGATAAGTGTATGCTCCGTGGGTTGTCCCAAAAACGTTTCCAATCGAAGAGTGTTTTCTTCTAACAAATAAATTCCAACCCAATCATAACGTGGGTTTCCATTTTTTAGATCAAAAACAACATCGTTCAACATGTATCTCCAAATAGTATTGGCAGATATGGTCTCAGTAATCGTTTGTAAAAGTTTCTCATATTTTGCTTTCATGGTAAGTATTATACAGATATCATGAAAAATTTCTCCCTTTCTTTTTTTTTGATACACTTCTCTGTATGAATACTTGGCAAACCATCCTTTCTTATTTCATATCGTTGGCTGGATTTGTATTATCAATCCGGTTTTTCGTTTTTATTGTACTAGGATCTCGTGCAAAAGTAGAGTCCCAAAAAGCACCCGTTTTGTATGGCCAAAAACCACTATTCTTCAGCATTCTGATTCCAGCAAAAGAAGAAACAAAAGTCATCATAAAGACTCTGCAGAATATGCTCCAAATCGACTACCCAAAAGAGAAGCAGGAAATCATTATTATTACAGACCAAAAAGAAACAACCACCCAGAAAAATAATTCCACGAGATGTGTAATTGAAAACTGGATTGCATCCAGTTACAACGGAATAAAATGCTCAAAAAACCTTACTCAATCTGTTTTTACAAGTGAATTGATTCCCCCCATTGTTGTATTGGATGTTCCCGCTAGCTATGATGGAACTATACCAGGATCTTACGTAAATCATCCCGTTTCTTCATCCAAAGGAAGAGCATTGAATTATGCTCTAGCAGTTCATTCCTTTCCTCATCCAAATCAATACTGCAGCTTCTTTGATGCGGAAACGCATGTTGAAAGTACTATTTTTTCCACGATTGAAAAATATACTCCTCTTCCGCAAAAAATGCCTGTATGGCAAGGTCCTGCCCTTCAAGTACGAAATTTCCATCATCTTTCTCTTTTTTCAAAAATTGCAGCTCTTGCACAGGCTTTTTCGCATGAATATACATTGCCATCTCTATTGCATTGGATTCCTTTTTTGGGAGGAACGAATATGCATATACCCTATTCAATAGTTCAATCTCTACATGGTTTTCGAGCAAATTGTGCCACGGAAGATATTGAGATGGGGCTTCGCATTTGGGATCAGTGCGATGAAATTCCAAAATTTCTTCCGGTTGTCTGTACAGAGCAAACCCCTTTCAACTTCCTTGGTTACTTCGTGCAACGGTTGCGCTGGGGAAAAGGTATTATTGACGTCCTTCTCCATGCAAACAAATCGTTTGTTCATTCTCCAAAAGAACGCTGGTGGATGCTTTGCAAACTATTCTTTTTAGGTCCTTTTGAGTGGTATCTGTATGGGGCTGTATCAATTTTTTATCTAGTTCATACTATGCAACACTTCAGCGTTTCATTCTCTGCGTTTAATGGTTCCTATTTTCTGTTCCTAGGGGCTAGCATACTATTTATCCTGGCTTTGTATCTTCGATATCGGTATTACATGCAAAATAAGGAAGGATTTTTTCGGAACATTTTCCAGTTTTTTCTTCTGATGCTATATATGATGACAATCTTACCGTTTGTTAGCTTTCTATACGGATTGCCCTTCATTTGCGGTAGCGTTCTTTCGGTATATCAAAAAATCAGATACAAAGAACTCTCCACTAAAAATGAATTTTGGAAAAAAACGCCTCGAACAACAGAGATGTAGTGAGGGTGTCAACCCTTCTAAGAAGCAACAAGCTCCCACCCTTCTACGGACACAATTTCCTTCGCAGAATCTTGGTAGGTAATTTGCGCACCTAGGTACTGGAAGATAATATCTGCTCTCGCTAGATAATGTCTGTCCCCAACAGGTTGAACAAAAGATGCTTCAATATTTTCTTGTGGACCTTTTTTGCTTACAAATGAAGTCTGGCTTCCATCTAGCCCTGTAACAAATTCACCTGCACTGGTGAGAATGGTAATGGTGTTTTCTTCGATCGTATATTCCATTGGAAACAAAAGTTGTAAATCGTGCAAAGAAAGCCATATCATATCCTCTTTCACCAAGGAACACAAAGACCCGACAAAACAGGCATCTCCCAGAACAAACAAGGGAGAGCCATTCAAAAACTCCCATTTTGGATACATGGTCTGCACCTGTATTGGAATCCGTTTTTTGACTGCATCAACTTCAAGGATAATCTCCAATGAACCTTGTTCTTGGAATATAGCAAGGCCCTCCATGGAAAACTGGATACAGAAAGAATTCTGTTTTTCTGGGAGTGCGTCAGTTCCCCAACGTAGTCGCTTCTGATAGGCAGTGATTCCAGGTGGGAGATCTAGCTTCATGTCAGAATAGGTTGTGGGTATCGAAACAGAAAAATGCCCCTTGGAATAGATTTGATTTGGTAGTATCTCAAACGATAGATGGTCTGGGACAATGATAATATCTTCTTCACAAAGTCGTTTCGGGGGAGAAGAAACTTCTTTTCGTTGCATCAAGATTTGGCCTGTTTTTTCATCATATACAATAAGAAAATCTGTCGTTTGTGAAAAACAACCAATTGATAAGTCTTCTAGTGGGAAGGTATAGACCGATTGGACAATATGATCCGAAATAGATACCACAGAAGAAAGGTGACGATCCAATAGTAGAAGTTCATTCTCAGCATACACAGCGCGATCCAAACGGGAAGAACTTCCTACAAAAGCAAGAGATTCAAAAGCAAGATAGCCTGCTACATCATAAATAAATAGTCCTTTTCTCTGAGAATCCAACAAAAGGACTTGATCCTGATCATTGATGTCAAATTGATCAAAAGAAGATGGAATTTGCAAGGTATCATCGCCAGACTCTAATCGACACGTATCTGTCAGCTCTCCATCAAAATCAAACCAATAGAGTGCTTGGTTATATCGATCCAAAACACAAAAACCATTTTCATTTACAGCCAATTGATCGGGATAGATAGATGATTGAATCTGAAGTTTTTCAGAAACGATGGTTTGTTTTCTGCCTTCTTCTGTAATTTTAAACTGACGAAACCAAACCTCTCGGGTTTCTTGGTTTAAGAACACAATGGAATAGGAGTCTTGAAACCAACACCTAGCATAAATTGGATCGGTCCCAGGATTGGTTGAACTTGTAGAAAGAGTTTTTAGATCGCCTGTTTCGGTATCCAAAAGTCGTATTCTTTGTTCGCTTTGAGGAAGTCCTTGTTCTATGGCAAGATAAGAAGAGCTTGGAATGGGATGAATGGATTGAACATGAGAAACAAAGCTAGTGTCTTTTTCCATTTCTTCTGCTTCTTTTTGCATGAGCTGGGATGCAGAAGAAGGAGACAATTTCTTATCAAAAGAAAACAACCCGCTTTGTAGGGCAGTGGTTTTCTGCGGCTGATACGAATACGCTAAAACAATCATTTGATCGCCGTATAAAGACATTTTCTCAACCAGATCAAGCTCGAGCTGTAGATCTTTTTCTTCTTCTTGCTTGCTAAGGTCTTTTGTTAAATCGTAAGCGTAGAGCTTGGTGGGATTTCGAACTGAAAGAATCAGGCACCTAGTAGCATCAAGCATAAATAGTCGATAGCAATAAGACAATGGTAGCTCATGCTCTTGCAAGTTTGATCCATCAAGGTGTAGCGTTACAATAGAGCCCCAATAGGCACATGCATAGATTGTATCTTCCATGATTTCAAAGCTATATAGATAGCTTGGAATGTGATATGTAGATAACAATTCTCCAGAGGCTATATCATACAAATGAAATCCTTGATATACATCCAAAACATACAAGATATCGCCTGCTACTTCTAAGTCGACAATGGTTGAATAATGCTCGATAGGTTCTAGAAAGGCATCGGAAGACACTGATTGAATGGTTGTATGAAGCTGCGATGTATGGCGATCAAACACAAAAATGGCATTGTCAAAGGTAAGCAGGATGAAATCTTTATGCATGCGGAAAAACATTTGGTTAACCATATGACTATGAGAAAGAAACGATGGCTCCTGTTGGTAGAAGGAAGATGGGTATTCAAATAGGCAAGAATAAGACTGATCTTCTATACGATATATTCCTATTGGAGTACTAACATACAGTTCGCCACCATAGACATCGAAACAAGTTGCTATTGCCATGGGGTGTTGAGTCCGCCCAAGTAGTGGATGCAAGTCTTCATCTTCCTGTTTATCCTCATGGGGATGCAAAATGACCGATGGATTTTCCTGGTGTATAGGCATTGAAGAAGAGATCTGAAGAACTTGAGAAGGAGAATACACGCTAAACGATAACTCGGGTAGATATCCTAACAATTCATCATTGACCATGGTTGTTCCATCTAGAACAAAGGGGGTATGGGTGAGAGTTTTTACCTGCCCGTTAACAACAATGTCTTGTTCCCCGGGGACAAATAACAATTCCGATTGTTTCATTTGAATAGAAACCATGTTTGTAGAGGAATCCCAGGAAATGGTTCCTCCCAAGGCTTCTATTGCATCTCGAAGAGGCAAATAGGATCGTTGATGCAGTAGCTGATAAGGTTGTTGCAATGTGATTCTTTTCCCATTTGCTACAGCTCTATTGTCGTGAAGTTGCATTTCAATAGAACGTGCTTGATGCCACTGCAGTGGAACTTCTACGATATCGCCTTCAATCTCGCCTATCGCGGGTTGCAACAAAATATGGTTGCCTTCTGCTTGATCCACAACAAGAGCAAAGGTTCCATCTTGGTTGCATGAAATCGTTCTTTCATTCCATTTCACAACAGCCTCTGGAGGTTGAACAGTTCCATACAACTCGATACAAGTGGAAAATTCATAAACCTCATCAATGATTAGCATTGGTTTTTTTGGTTCCAATGGCTTTTCTTCAACCATATATACAATGTTTTGTGTATTGTCAGTTTTATTAGCATCTTGTGCACATGAAATTTGTATCTCTTCCATATGCTTTCCTGCTTCTTGATTTGTAGTTGTTAAAGATACGTGACGAATTTCTTTGGGAAGAAGCTGTTGAAATTCAACATATTCTTGTCCCATTTGAATGGTCCCAAAATCAATGATGGTCGATGAAGTATTTACAATTGTAGACACGATATGTACTTCTTCGCCAACAACAGGAACTAGCGGGTTTATAGAAACGGCCTTTAATGCAACATTCGGAGAACTGTCTCCTATCGTGCAGAGCAGATCAAAGAAAAATTGAAGAGAGGTAGGTTGATCTTTAAAGTCATTTTGTGAGAGAAATCCCGAATAAAACCATCGGTTGCCATTCTTGGTTAGGGCAGCATGACCTTTCTCGTCAATGGCAACTAGATCTGTAGAATCTGACAAACGAATTTGATGCCAGTTTCTCCCTTTGGGCAAAACAGTATATCGATTTTGAATCTTATAGGAGGAAGAAAACGTTTCATATTCAGACTGAAGAACAAGTTCGGTATCGGTATTAGAGGTACGATACATTTGAAAAGCATCTTCTGGATCAATGCCAAAAAACGACTGTATAGGTTGTAGGTTAACGCCATTGTTAGATTGGCCTAGACACAGCATGCCAAGAACTACTCCTCCATGATCAGTAAACCTTTCCAAGGCAGCCTGACAAGATTGAAGGGGTTGGGTAGGTGAAAAATTATTGGTGTACAATACAATCACATCGTAGCCAAGTGTTTCAAAAGATAAAGAACCATCTTCGTAGAATTGCAGTGGTACTTGCGTGATTTCCATTGTTTCATTCTGGGAGGCAAAATAGTCATTCAACGCATCCAAATCGAGAGCTCTTTTAATGTAATCGGATGTTGTGCCCGATTCTGCGGTCAAAACTCCTATGCGAAGGAAGGACTCCCTTGTGCATTGAGTAGTCCATTGAACGGAATTGTCTGATCGATTGGATTCGTCTTTTAGATTTTGTGTCTCAATGCGATACTCTTTTTCCCCAACAACATTTGGTTCCGTGTTGTAGTAAAAAATCTTTTTAGAAAGCACCGGAATATGTTTGTACGTTTCTCTATGAATCTCGTTGTCATCCTCTATGCATACAACATCGCAATCCGTTACAGGAAAAATCCCATCATTTCTTACAATTGCATATTGAGAACGGATTTCTCCAGGACGCATAAGGGTTTGCACTTTAGAAGACTGAATGACAACATCATGATTGTACCGACCATGAAAAACAATTCGTTGCTCTTTTTGATCTGGAGTAATAAACCGAAGAGCATACGTCTTTTTATTCAATTCGTTAAAGGTTTTTTGATGAATCCCCTTCTCGGTAGACTGCATATGCATTTCTTCCACAAAAGGAGCATTCATATTCGAATATTCAGCTTTGACAACCCGTAAAACGCTTTCGTCTGACTGAATCGTTAATTCTTGGCCATCGTCAATAGAAAAAAGAGGCCAATTGCGGTAATCTTCGGGTTGTGTTTTGACAGGTATGATTTCAGGAGTTTTGGAAGAGGTTTGAACAGACTGAAAAGGATATTCTATAGTGGGATCTCCTTGCAAAGTAAATCCAAAATACGTCTTTACATTCGCGCCATTCATTCCCCACATCAATTGTTCGTCAGCATAATAAGTCATGGCTTTTAATGCCCAGTCTCCCAGAGCTCCCTGACCTTCTGAGAATCCTTTCATAAAGTATTCCAGTATTGCGTCCATGTAATGAATAGATTTCAGCTGAGCAATACCATTTTGATATTGCAAAGACCACCCAGCATAGTTTACTCGAGCACCTCCAACATAGGCGATACCAGCTCCTTCAGACAAAACGACTGCTTCTGAAAAACTTGTTGGATAAGCATAATCGGTATTGTTCTTAAAGGAAGCACTTGCTAGACGGTTGTCCCATGCACCATTTCCGCATGCTTCACTGAGGACGATGGGTAAGTACGATTTTTGGGGTACAGACAACAAATCCTTTGCATTGGCATATCCTGGCTCTAAAGCTAATCCTTCTCCAGAACCATGCCCAAAAGCCCACAAAAATCCTCTTTTCCCTTCATCTAGAACGCGCATAAATTCGTCTTTGTTAAACTTGTTTTCAGTTCGATACAGTTTTTCAACTTCCATGGAAGAAAAGTAGTCTAAGTTGACACTTCTTGATGTTGCTAATTCTCCTAAAAAATGTTCTCCGAAAGGGGCTCCTGCCATAATAGTAGCCGTGGAAAGCCAGGAAGAATCTTTTGCAACAAGTTGAGAGTAAAGCTTTTGTTTGTGGACAACTGCGGCAGCTTCTTGTTGATCTCGCACAGGTAGTCTTCCAACAGCAATTTCCATGGGCACTTCAATGCCCTTTGCATGGGGAGAAGCATAGTAGATATCAGTGGGTACCCATTGATCGTAACTGTTCCTTCGGTCAGGAGATAGAATGTAATAAGAAGGTGGCACGCAAGTGGCATCTCCTAGGATGGTTAGATAATTTATTCCTTCTGCTGCAAGGGTTTCTTTCAAATAGGATCTGATCTTGAAAGCCAATTCGTAATCATACGATGAAACTCTGCTTCGCATTGCTTCCGATACATCCAAAAAACCAGACACAGAAGGGTAGGCTGGGGCTTCTGCAGGAGAATAATCCTGCAAACTTGACAAAAGAACTACGCTAGATACATATCCTCGTTCTTCTTGAATCTCTTGGAGTGCTTCCGCTTCCTTTTCAAATTCATCAGGAGTAAGAATCAAGGCTTTCTTTGATGTTTTTTTTGAAGCAATATACGAACGAGTGGTACAACCAATTTCAAACGTATATTTTTCAACTAGGTATAGCTCTCCCTGATAAAGAAAAACAGGAAAACATGTAATTTGTGCATATCGATTGGATGAGTTCCCTGAAACAATGAAATGGACATTATCTGTGGGAAAAACAGTTTGAATCTCTTGAGCAACAACAACTTTGGTTTTCATTTCAGATGCATTGCGCGAGGTGAGAAAGTCAGATTCAGCCTTCAGGGTACTAGTTAACTCGTTAATAGGGAGAGGTTCTTGGGCAATTTCCAAAGGAATATCCATCAAGGGCATTTTCTGAACCTTCATGGAAACAGTTTTTATATAGGCTATGGTCTCGTTAGAACGTAAAGGATATTGAAATGTATCCATAGGAACAATGGGCTTCTGGGGTTGATAAAAAGAAGGCAGTGATCCTAGTGAAATTCGGTTGCCATCTTGAGAGGGGGCAATTGACAATGCATCGGCACCATAGGCTCTATGAATCGTTTTTATATGTAGCTGCGATGGGTTTTGAACATGGATTTGCATTGTGGAAGGTAGAATGTCGTAGGAAACAGGAACATTCACCTGTGCATGCAGAACAGGCATGTGCGACAAGCAAAGCAGTGAAATAACGATCAAAGCAACAAACGATTGCAGACGTTTCATAAGAGCCTCCAGATTACGCAAAAGCTATCTTAATTATAGGCATTACAGTCCAGAAATGGTAACAGAATTGCCTTTTCTTTGTATGGATCCTTTTTTATAGGTTGCGTAAAGGGTAGGTTCGATGAATACATCGCCTGTCACATTTTTATGAAACAAAGCACCTTCTCGTCTATATCTTTGCCCTTGGGCGTTTTGATATACATACCAATCTTCATTTGGATGAGCCTCTAACAAAATATCATCAAATGAAAGGCAGTACAAGTCTTCCTTTGTATAAATCTCACAGGAAAACAGCTGTTCCATGAATACCACATCAACCCAACAAAACTGTTGTTTCTCTTGAATGAAACAGGGGTTTTTGGACCACAGAACGCCTTTCCAAGTATGCGCAAAGATAGATTGGTCAAACAAAGTAACAAACAACTTCTTTTGCTTTAAATGGAGGGGAAGAACTTTTTCAATTCCGTCCACAACAACTTTCAGTTGGATTGTTTTTTCTTCTGAAGGGGCAATAGTAAATGTAAGGATTTGGGATTGTTTTTGTTGTACTTCACCGATTTGTAATTCTTGGTCGTCAGTAACCACTTGAAGACTATCAAAGGGTTTTTTCACATATAGGCCTGTGGATATCGTTTGTTCTTGCCCTGCATAAAACTCGATGGTCAAGTCTTCTGTTGAAAAGAAAATGTCCTCTTCAGATGCGACAGTTTGTTCATCACTAACAAGTGAATCCCTGGTCACAATTCCTATGGAAGAATCGTAATGTAGGATTTTTGTCCCTTCTATGTCAAAAGACGTAATAGAAGAGAGCCCCATGGACTCAAGTGGAATCGTTTCTACGATTCTTTGTTCATTGCACTTCATGATGGCGTTGGTTACAGAATCATAAAAGTAAAAGCGACCTTCATCAACCACTAGGTTGCTCATCTGCAAAGAGGTAGTAAACACTGACAAATCCAATACCTTCACAAAACCATCACTGCATGTTGAGGAGTAAATTGCTTTCCCTACTGGATCTAGGAAGTACAACACATCGCCAACCATAGTAAGATTGGAAATGGAGAGTGGGATGTCTTTTTGCTCCTGTGGTAAACAATATTGTCGGTTTTCAAGAGAACCAGAAGAAAAATTAAACCAAAGCAGGGAGTTTTTGAAAGTATCGTTAATGACTAAATATTCATCAGAAAATGCATAAGAAGCAATCGAAAAATCACCATTTTCAATACGTACTTTGTAGGGCCCCTTATGGTCTGGTTTATCCTTGCTGAAATCAGTCACATCCAGCAATAAATACAATAGCAATTCCTCGTCTTCAAAATCAACATCCAAATTCAATACAGAATATGAATCATCCCCCCAGGCATACCCTAGCGATCTAGAAAAATAGGGATTCTTTGTTGTTTTTAAGGTATGGCGTACCACCCTCTCTTCTTCTACATAAAATACCACATCTTGGTTTCCGGGGGTATTTTGCGTGCAGATAAGACGACTGGGCTTGGAAACAATTCTCACATTTTTAGGATTTGGAATCCAATTCCGGATTCTTTTACAATCAGAAATATCCTCTTCTAAAACCGAGGAGACTTCCTCTTTTTCAAAATCAACTTGCACGATTTCTGTCGTAAAATCTAACAATCCTCCTACAGAGTTTACCACAACTCCATAGTGTGAAAGTCCGCTAGCAATATAGCTCAAAGTTCCACGAAATCGGGAGAAAGAAAAAATATCTTCCCACTCTTCCATGTCGATAGAATCCTTTGATTTGATTTGTTGAAAGGGAATCGATATCCATTCATTTTCGTCGTACAAATCATACAATGCTAAGGTTTTTTCATCTTGAAAAACAACTTTAAAATTTTCATACAAATTTTCTAGCTGGCACATGTGCAAAGTTTTTTCAGATACATCGTACACGGCTATAGTATCAAAGCGTGTAGAGGCTACTACGTAAGGATGCAAGTAGGTTATAGATGTACCATAATCGAGGCCAATTGTGTACAGGTATTCTTGCGTGTGAACATTGTACACAATCATACCGTATCGAGGGCACAAGATATATAACAAATCTTCGACTACAATCATTGCATCAATGCGGTAGTAGTGCTCCTTTGCCACCAGAAGCAAATCCTTTTCCTCTTTTGGTAGAAACAGGGATAACTGCTGTGTTTCTCGATGAATCCGATAGATTCCTTCATTGGTAGGAACAAAGAAATAATCTTCGTGCACAGCGAAGGAAAACTTTTCAGGATCATAGGGTAAGGATTGATTCTTAAACTCTTTTGGATACGCACTACATAAAATCTCTTCTCCATTTTTGTATTGATGAATTCCATACTTCGTAGCTACAAAAAGGCTTTCTTCGTATTCTTGGCAGGACAGTACATACGAAGGGATCTCTGCTTTGGCAGTAAAAACTTCTTCTTTTTCAGAAGAAGAGGGGAGCTCAGATTCCGTTTTCTCAAAGGCAGGTTCTATATCATTGGATCGGTATGCTCGCAGTGTAATAACTTGAGAACTTCCCTCCCACTCCGTTTCAGCCGAAAAGCAGTCTGCAATAAATCGCAGGGGTACCATGGTTCGGCCATTGATAATAATGGGTGGAGTATCCATCGAAATGGTTTCTTCTACTCCTTGCACCACTTTTATTGCATCTTTGTTCCCAATTTGCAAGGATATGGATCGATTCATATACTGCATCTGTATGGTTTGGGTCTTAGCATGCCATTCAATCGAAGCTCCAAAACAATTTGCAATGGTTGAAATAGGAACTACTGTTCTTCCATTCACAATAACGGGGGGTGAGTCGATTTTTACCGACTCGCCTTGCGATATAATAAGATTACTCCCAATATGAAAGTACACTTCGTTTTGGTCCAACCATTGTATGGGAATGTCCAAGGGATCTCCCTGAACATCGTCAAATTCTACAAAGCATCGTAGACGCTGGGGGGCATCTTCGGGGGTAATACGTACCTGAAAATCACCCTTGCTGTCAACAGGATATGCATGATCTCCAATTCGGAGTGTTGAACTAGGATATGCGGTCCCTGCAATATGTAAGTGCTCACCGAGGGCATACAGGGTTGTTCCTAGCTCATATTGATGGATCGATAGGGATAAATCTTCTTTCGATGGATGCGGTTTGTGGGCAATATACCGAAGCGTATATTGATCAATGGGGCCTTCTTTTTGATCATCAGACCAAATGGATAGATTATGAGAACAAGGACCGATCTCTTTACTCTTTAAAAGTATCTCATAGCCTATTCTTTGGTGTCCCTGTAAAACGCCCAGAGAAACCTTCTCTTCTTGTTCTATCTGCAACCAAATTGCAGGGGTTGGAATATTACCATGATTCTGAACTTCCACCATCCATGTAGAAGGTGTATGGGCTGCAATAATAGAGTTGGCCCCCTTTTTCTCAACAAATGTAATAGTTGTTTTATGACCAGGAGCAAACAATGATGATAGAAGGTCGTGAAACAATTGAAAGGTATCGGATGTTTCTGTAAAATACCGGTTGTAAAGTAGCCCTGTAAAGAAAAAGATATTGTCGTCTTTTTGAATCAGGGATAGTCCTTTTTGAGAACTGGTTCCAATCACTTTGCAATTCTCTTGCAGATGAGAACTAGTCCAAATTTGTGCTCCCTCTTCATCCGCTTTTGGAACCAGCATATATTCGTTTTCAATGTGATACGTTTTCGAATCACTGTCCATAAGAAAATCTGTTTCCGTTTCTTCTGCATAACCCTGCGCAACCAGTACATCAGGCTGAATGCCAAAAAAGGTCTGCAAAGATGTGAATTTCATATTCATTGTTTCGTTTCCTGGGATGGTAGAATGAATTCCTAGAATTTTTCCACCGTTTTGAACAAATGTCTCAAGCTCTTGAATCATTTGATTGGCATTGCCTGGAATCCAAAAAGATTCAAACAATACAAGAGCATCAAATCCGAGAAGATTGTAGCTAATACGGCCTTTTGGATCCTTCATATATTCAACTACTTGCAATTCGATATTCTGGTTTTCATCCGCAAATTTTTGATTCAACTTCTCTACAGAAAGAAGTGCTTCAGCAAAGCTGGGATAATACATTTGGGAACTAAGAATGCCAATGCGATAAATAGGCTCATCAAGAACCCTGCAAGTGGTCGTTCGTTCGTTGTCAGCTATGTATTTCTCTCCCTGGATATCGCGGATTGTTGTTTCAATAGAGTATTCTCCAACGGATGGAAAGTTGTATTCAAAATAGATTGATTCCATGGAGTCTCTGTTTACAAAGGGAAAAGTTTTACTAACAGAGTCTCCGGTAGAGCTTACGATGTCAATTTTTGCATGGCGGATTGTATGAATTCCCTCGTTTACTACTTCTACGTAATGGGCCCTTTGTTCGCTGTCCCGAAGCAAAGTAACGTCATAGGATTCTTGCAGTGACAGATCGTATTCATATCGCCCATCAAAAACAGCTCTTTTTTCTTTGTCGTCGTTTGTGGAAAAACGAATGGTTGCATACCCTTTTTGTAAAAAGTTTAATGGCATTTCAATCATTTGATTTTGTGTTTGAGAAATCTCACTTGTTTCATAGATATCGTTTTGAGTTTGATCCAGCGATGCATACACATACTGAATGGTGGGAGAATCGGTTTGAATGGTACACAAAGCCTCTTGATCAATGGAAAGAATGGTATCGTAAATCGAATCGTACAACCCCTCGGTAATATCCACCTCTGGAACCGTATAGGATTCCGATTTTTCAGGCAAAGGAATGGACAAGGTTGGGTCTCCTAGCAATGTGAACCCGAAAAGAGTTTTGATATGAGCTGGATGCAACCACATAGAGGCAGAATAATCCTCCACATAATATTGTTCCAGCGCTTTTAACGTCCAGTCCCCTAAATACAGGTCTGGATACTCTTTTGTAGTTAGGAAAAAGTCTTCTACTATTTTATCCATAAACCCTAGCATAGAAACCTTTTGAATACATTTTTCTTCGGTGACATTGTACGAAGCATAATTCACTCGAGCTCCTCCAACATAGGCAATGCCAGCTCCAGGAGAAGCCAGAACTGCTTCAGAAAAACTCTTCGTGTAAGGTACCTCCGCGGGAGTTGTAAATCGCGTATCCCAAGATCCATTGCCACAAGCTTCGCTTACGAATACAGGCAATTGATTCTTTGTTGGAAGATTCTCTAGTTCCGAGCCTTTTACTGCATCTTTCTCAAGCATGAATGCAGTGCCAGATCCATGTCCCATATTCCAAAGAAAAGTTTGAGGTTGGTTTTCTAGGGTGTCCAAAAACACATCCCTGTTAAACAGCCGGGATGTTTGAAAATTCTTCTGGATAGAAAATCCATTAAAAACATCTTCATTAATGGCGCGACATTGTGCCAATTCTCCAAAAAAATCGCCTCGGAAGGGATCGCCACTAAACAATGCTACACTGTTCTCCCATCCATCCTTGTTCTGAACTACCTGGCGGTATCTCCGGATCTTTTCAATTTGTTGTTGGGCTTCTTCTTTGTTCTGGACTGGAAGACGGCCAACGCTAATCTCAAAGGTCAATTCTTCATCGTAAAATGGGGATGCATAATAAATATCGGTGGGAATCCATTGATCAATAGCATCTAGCATATCGGGGGAAAATTCATAATACGACGGCGGAATATAGGTAGCATCGCCGAATATTGTTACATAATCAACGGCATCCTCTTGTAGTTTTTCTCGAAGCATCGAGCGAATGCGCCCAGCAAGTATCTCATCGTACGATTCTACGCTTTCGCGAATATCAGCAGGTGCATCTGCAAATCCAAGGCTAATAGAAGGATTTTCTGCTACTGGATACGATTGAACGTCGGATACTCGAACAATGGATGTATCAAATCCATCTTCTTGATGCATTTTCAGTAGTTCTTTCGCCTGAGGAAGCAGTTCGTCAGGAGTCAAAATTAAAGATGAATTGGTCTTTTTGTCAGGCCTATCTTCTTCGTCAGTTGCTTGCAAACCAATTTCAATGTGAATCTTTGTGATAGCATAAACAGACCCCTGGTATAGGTATACAGGATTGACATGCAATACAAGAAATCTCCCTTGAGCAGAATTCTCAATAGCATGTTTCACATTGATACTAGGGTAGACATTTTGAAAATCAAAAACAGAGACGCTCGCATTGATTGTTTCATTTTCATTCATGGCAAGGATGGTATTGGAAGGATCAATATCCCCCTCTAGATCATGCTCTTTACGGAAATCCTCAACAAGAAAAAATGTCTGCACGGGAGGAGCACAAACGACTGCATCATGAGGTAATGACACTTTTTTTGCTTCCACTTGCTGCGTTCGAATATAGCTAGGTCTATTGTCATAATCAATAGCAATTTTTTCTGTAAAAACTGGAAGAAGCGGTTTGCCAGGATCGCATGTATAAGAACAATTTGGCAAGAGAAACACAAGACCTTCTTTTTGCGGAAGGACTTGCAGCTCATCCGGCAAAGAAATAGTCAAAGATAATTTTGAAGTGGTTTCTGAAGAGGTGTGTATGGAATTGGGTAGTTGTAAAAAAGGAGTGGGTTTTGTAGCTGCTATAGCTTCAAAATGCACCAGTGGTGAACTACATACCAATAAAGATAACAAAAAACTCACAATGACTCTTATTCGTTTCATTTACTCCCCCAAAAAATTAGATTAAATAAATCCTATCATAATGTATTTTTAGGTTTCTGCAATAAAACGATACACTTCTATGGTTTCTTTTTTGGTTCGCATACCAACTACCCCACCACCTGGCAGAACAGCTACAGGATGCAAAAAACCTTTTGGAATCTTGATATAGTGTACTTTGATCTCTGGAGTTTGTTGATGGAGGGGATCTATGATGCCAATGGTTTGCGAGTCAACCCAATAATAAATCGCCCCATTTTTATCCCCACCAAGGAATCCGCCGCCCTTCCATTGAGGTTCAAGAAGGGTTATCTTCGTAGTAAATGTATGGTTTTCTGTTTTGTAATGAATTTGTTGCAATTGAAAAGAATATTTTTCGGAGGAAAAATGGGCAGGGGGTAAACTAAATTTCACTTCGCTCCCATAAGAACAGAAAGCTTCTTCTTGAGAGGGGTCAAAAATGGAAATGATCCGCGCAACTTTGTTCACATACATCCCAATATGGTTAGAAGGTTGAAGGGGTACATCATAAAATCCTTGTGCAGAAGTCGCTGCCACATCCTTAATGGGAAACTCCTCAATATCGGATAACAAACGGTCTTCATCGGCCTTCATATGAATTTGAATTCGAAAGATAGGGCCTGGTAGGACTGAAAAAAATGGTTCTACCTGTAGCAAACGTTCAGGGTTGTAAAAAATATAACCAATGTCAAAAGAACCGCGAAAATCGCCCTCCATACCATAGTATAGAATTCTTTTTTTTGCAGTGTCCATCACATACAGGATTTGATCCTCGGTAATTTGAAAGGTAAAGCCAACAAGAGCAGGGATCTGAGATATGTCAGGTCGTCTAAGTTCTGGCAAAAGTATTTCGTCGATGATCTCACCCGTGGAAGAAACTTGAACGAGACGAGGCCCATACCCATCCGCAATCCACATGGTACCATCTTCCATGGCCTGAATATGTGCTGGCAAAGCTCCTGATGAAATGCCATTGCAAGCACTCGGATCATACCCCTTTAAGCCAATGCCGTCAGTTCCTTCTCCCCATAATAGTGTAAAACTTGGGCCCTGTTGAGAACAATCAATTGTCTGTATTTGATCTCGCAATGGAACGTTTCCAATCATTTCAATACAGACAGGTGGTTGTATTTTTGGCGGGGTTGCTTCTGGAATTTTTTGTGGGATCGATTTTGAAATATGGGTAGAAATAGGCATAGAGGAATAGGCGAAAAAAACACATCCTAGAAAAAAGATCAAAAGTAACTCTTTGAAGTAGCTTTTCTTTTTTGGATCTGGTGATGTATTTGGAGATAATCTCATAGAATTGGGTTGCTCATATGTCTTGTACAGAAAGCCGAACAATGTCCCATTGATACACAGATCGAAACTCAGATAGAGAGGTTTCAACGACTTTTTGGAGGGTATTGGTATTGTAATGATAGTTTGTAAACCATGCACTGTGAATCATGTATGTGGTTGGAATGGAAACACCTTTTTTGGATATCACTCCAAAATGAACAACGATACCATCTCTCTTCAATACCATCACGTCGCCAGGTCGAACCAAAGAAAAGGAGTTGGTTCCTCTATAGTCGCCACTGGCTATCCTGGGTGCTGTTCTCCAATTCCAGAGCAATCCAGCATAGTAGCAGCACTGCTGCAAAAGACCAGAGCAATCCACTCCTGTCCAATAAGAAGGATTTTCATTCCCCCTGGACGGATCCCAAATGGACTCTCCTTCATCAAGATTTACAGGATGCATCACATCTTGGTTGCGAATCATTTCTTGAAAATGAGCAGGAATGCCCTCAAACAAAGAGTTGTTTTTATGTAGCTTCATGGCAATACTTTGTAGAGACTCTTTACCGCCCCATGTATAAGGTGCTCCAAATGTTACAAGGTCTGGGAGATAAAACATCTCGGCAGGATACTTTTTTTGATTTCCTTCAATGGGTGATAGATAGTCTTCAATATAGATTCGTCTTTGCCATGGAATAGAAAGCTCCTTAAACATAGCTGCATATTCTTTAAAGGCTATATAGGGATCTGCATACCGAAAACGAACGGCACTATTTGCATGAAAACGAAGCACAACCGGTTGATGAATCTTTGACTGGATCTGTATTGTAGAAGGCTTCTCTGTGGTTATAACAAAGCTTTCTGGGTTGTCTAGAATGTCTATGTGAAAATGTGGATCTTCACAGGTTAGAAGAATATTCGTTGTGGAGAAAGCATACAACTTATACGAAGAGGACACATCTGCAATCGAGCCTGGTTGCGTCCACTGACTATTTTCAAGAGCTCTTGAAGAAGGATGAGAAATCCCAAGAGTGAAGAATACAAAGCTAACAAGAAAACAACTAGTGAAAAAACGTTTCACTACGATCGCCTAGTGATCTCGTTCCATTGTTCCTCTGATATTGGAGAAGGCTCTTTTGTTAAAGGACTGGCACCTTTTGTATTTTTGGGGAACGCTATTACATCGCGCAGAGAAGAACTCTTTGATAAAATCATGGCAATGCGATCAACTCCAAGAGCAAAGCCTGCTTCAGGAGGAGCACCGGAAGATAATGCTTGTAAAAGATAGTCAAATTGTTCCTCGATTTGGTCAGGGGGAACACCGATTATCTCAAAAATTCGGCGTTGCAAAGCAGGATCCACAATTCTGGATCCTCCTGAGCCCAGTTCAAAACCATTTAAAACCAAGTCAGATGAACAACTTTCAATACGAAGAGGTTCTTGATCGATGTACCGGTCAAACTGTTCCATGTTTGGCAATGTAAAAGGGTGTTGTGCAGAATCAAGTCGGTTTTCTTCTTCGTTCCATAAAAACAATGGGAATTTATGAATCCAGGCAAAACACAATTGCTCTTTTCGTTCTGGTTCTGCTTTCAATATAGATTTCCCTACAATAACCCTTGCTCTACCAAGAGATTCAAACACTGCCTTTTTGGTACCCAATGCAAAAAGAATGGCATCTCCATCGGCACTTTGTAATCTTTCAGCAATTGTTTGTTTGTCTTGGCTCGTAAGAAAGTTGAGTCCAACTCCATCGGGTTTATGCTTTACATAGTAAAAAGCAACCTGTGGATTTTCTATTTCTTGCAGGAAAAGATCCGATTCTTTTCTGGAAAGGTCCATATATTTTTTCTCGATGCGTATGGCTGCAATTGTTTTTTCTTCTTTGTAAGCAGTGTAAAAGTTTTTGTATTCGGGATTGTTAAATTCCTCATGAAGAATAGCTATGGGTACATCGTAGCGAAGGTCTGGCTTATCGGTTCCATAGGTTTGCATTGCTTCTGCATAGGTCATTTTTACAAATGGAGTCTGAATATCACGCTGCAAACAGTTTTTCACAATCTGTTTCATTAGGCCTTCTAGAATTGGGATCAAATGTTCTTCATCAGAAAATGCCATTTCCATATCAATTTGTGTAAATTCCGGCTGACGGTCCAATCGAAAATCTTCATCTCGAAAACACCGACATATTTGAAAATAGCGATCAATGCCCCCCACCATTAACATTTCCTTATACAATTGAGGCGATTGTGTAAGTGCATAAAATTTCCCAGGATTCATGCGCGAGGGTACTAAAAAATCGCGAGCGCCTTCGGGTGTACTTTTCCCTAAATAGGGGGTTTCCACTTCCATGAATTGATGCTCCGAAAAATAGTTCCGTGTAGTTTGTAACAAGATATGACGCAGACGCATATTGGAATTCATTTTGGGGTGTCGCAGGTCAATATATCGATATTTCATTCGCAAGTTTTCGTCTACTTCCATTGATTTTCGAACTTCAAAAGGAGCTTGCTTACATGGGTTCAAAACATCCATCGATTGGACGTGAATTTCGATTGTGCCAGTTTTCATCGCAGAATTGATTTCATTTGGATTTCGTTTGGAAACGGTTCCTTGAATCTGAATGACATCTTCATGATGCAATTCGTGGGCTTTCTGCAGTAAGTGGGATGAAAACACTAGTTGTACCACCCCTGTATGGTCGCGCAAAAGGACAAAGGTAACGCCTCCCACTTCTCTTGTTCGATCTACCCAACCAGATAAGGTGATTGACTGATCACACCATTTGTCTGTAATGGAGCCGCAATATTCGTCTCTATAATTCATTGGTTTCCCCTTGTAAGAAAAAAGATGGGATGGCAGAAATTTCTACTTGTGTATTTTCTCGGGTTGCAAGGTGACGGATACTCACGATCCCGCTCTTTTCTTCTTCTTCTCCAAGAACCAAAAGGTAACGGGCATTTCTCTTTTCTGCTGTTTCAAAAACTTTCTTCATGCCTTTTCCCTCTAAATCTACTAACACATGCAAACCTCTATAGCGGAGATCTTGGGCAATTTGAAGACCGAGAGCAGCTGTTTTTCCACCAAAATGGGCAATATACAACATTGGATCTGTCGTGCGGATTGGCAACTCTGTGCGTTTTGTTTCCAGTAGCATTGTAATTCTTTCCAGACCCATTGCAAAACCAATAGCAGGCGTTGGAGGACCGTCGAGTTCCTTTTCGATTAGTCCATCGTATCGACCTCCGCCTAAAACAGTTCCTTGTGCGCCCAAATCTTGGGAAACAAACTCAAAAACAGTTTGGGTGTAATAATCCAACCCTCGCACCAATTCATAATCAACGAAATAAGGGATTTCCAATGTATCCAAACAATCCAGTACACCTTGGAAATGATTCCTGCAAGTATCGCACAGATAGGGTTGAATCTTAGGAGCATCGGTAACGCATTTCTTGCAAGCAGGATTTTTGCAATCTAAGATTCGAAGGGGGTTGGTTTTTAATCGTTTTTGACAATCCTCACATAGCGAGCTTTCAAAAGACTGAAAATACCGGATAAGAGCATCTCGGTATTCTTTTCTACACTGGTCACATCCTAATGTGTTAATGTGCAGTGTAAGAGAAGAAAAATGAAGCTTTTTTAGCATCGTATGAGCTAAGGATATCAACTCTGCATCAGACGTAGGAGATTGGCTTCCAAAACACTCCACACCAAACTGTGAAAACTCTCGATACCGTCCTTTTTGAGGCTTTTCATATCGAAATAACCGTTGAAAATAAAACAGCTTCACTGGTTTAGGCCACACCGTCATTTTGGATTCAATGTAAGCCCTACAGATACCGGCAGTGCCTTCTGGAATCAATACTAAATCCCGCCCTGCCTTATCAACTAGTGTATACATTTCTTTTGTGACAATATCAGATGCATCTCCAACAGAATGAATAAACAACCCTGCTTCTTCCAGAATAGGAGTTGTTATTTCACCATATCCAAAAGCATAGGCTGTTGTTCGGACCACATCAATGATCACCTCTCGGAGGATCCATTCTTGTGGCAATATATCACGCGTACCTTTAACTCGTTTGTATTTCATAGAAACATTTTACTTGATCAACGAGGGGTTGCAACTACGAAATACATTTACCATGCGAAAGAAGAAATGATTGATTTTTATCCTTCATTCTTTTTATAATATAGGCACTGTAAACAGATTGAAGTAAGAGATTTACCAAAAGAGGTACTATGAAAAAGAAAGCTGTTGTTATTACGCATATTCCGGCACCTTATCAAGTAGCTTTTGCAAAAGCATTACATCAACATTTGGATGTAGAATTTTGGTTTATGCAATCGATTGCAGATTCAACGAGGCCCTCTTACTGGGAGCAAAAGCTTCCGGATTACTGTAAAATCTTGAAGACCTACTTCAAAAAGGGTCAGTTTTTTTATTGTCCTTCTATTACCCATCATATGAATCGTTTTCAACCCGATTATCTGGTGCTGCATGGTAGATGGAATAATCTTTCTTGGCACCCTGCTTATACATGGGCTGTAAAACACAAAAAAAAGGTTCTTATGGGACCTTTTGAAATGCCAACTGCACAAAATGGTTTCAAAGAAATGATCCGAAGGATCTTGTATAGAAAAATTGATGGGATCCTATGTTCTGGCTATAAAACTCTGGACTACTATCGTTTTAAGTCTAAGAAAGTATTTCTTTTTGGGTATGCTGCTGATATTCAACGAGAACTAGAACATCCTATTCGCAATCCATCAGAAACGGTGACTTTTTTGCATAGTGGAAGCATGAATGAACGTTTCCGGGTACATGACATAGTGGATGCTATCGAAAATGCTTACTCCCACCTTCCTACTATTCGGCTTGTACTTTCTGGAAATGGGCCTGATAGACCCTCTCTGGAAAACCGAATTCGATCGTCACCACTACTATCTTCCATTACGAAATGGGTGGATGTGGATAGCTGGGAGGAGGTGCAAGATGTATATCTTCATGCCGATGTTCTTATTAGCTACCCGTCCTATGCAGGATGGGGCTTAACTATTCCTGAAGCCATGGCGTCGGGCATGGGTATTATCTCCGGAATCAATGTAACCTCTGCAAGAGAATTCATGATTCCAGATCACAATGGTTTTCTTGTAGATACAAAACAGGAGCTGTGCGATGCGATCCTTCGTTATGCCAAGAACCCTTCACTCGTAAAGGAACATGGCCACATGAACAAAAAAATTGCCAAGCAAGAGGGAGCGGAAGAAAAAGCACGTCGCCTGCAAAAAATACTGGAAGAACTTCCCTAAGAAAACAACGCGCGAGTCAGTGCATCTGCAACCATGGAAGGGGGGAAGGAAGAGTGAGCAGATTTTTGTTGGATTGCTTCTTTAGGTGATAACGGCACGTGAATAAACAACCCTTCCAACTGATGCAATCGACAAAGGTGCAAGGTCCAGTAGTAAGAAAAATTACAAACATATAATCCTGCATGAAAGGAAAGAGCGGCAGGAATCGTGTGAGCGTGTAAATCGGTTACAATTTTCTCCACATCCATGGTAGTGCGATAGGCAAGTGGTCCATGGGGAAGAATAGGAACCAAAGAGGGTTGACTTCCTTCATTGTCGGGGATACGAGCATGAATTTCATTCAACGCATAGCATTCTACATGAACATTGGGTATTCCTGCTGCAACTCCAAAACCAATAATGCGATCTGGTTTTGTTTCTATAAAAGCAGACAATAGTTCTTTTTGGCAGCGAAAGGTGACGGGTATAATGCATAAGCTGCATTGGCTTTGGCTAGCATGAATTTTCGTTGCTACCTCTGCTGCAGGATTGCTCTGAAGATTTCCAAACGGTGCAAAGGAATACACTAGAGTTTTAGACATTCATGTAGTCCATAATCTGTTGATTTGTCTCCACTCTTGAAGCCTCTGATCCTTTCTCATAAAAGGTTTTGTACCATTGGATTGTTTTTTCAATGGCTTCATTCAGTGTCCAGGTAGGCTTCCAATGCAGTTTTGCAATGGCTTTGTGGACATCAAGCTGAAGGATATTGGTTTCATGAAAAGAATCGTCCTGTTGTACATTGTAAGTATTGGGTGGCCATACTTGAATGCATTTTTTTACCACGTCTTCTACGGTTGCGATATCCGTCTCTAAAGGTCCCAAATTCCAACCTTCGCTATACAATGTTGGATCCTCTGCTAAGCGTTTCCCTACCAGCAAATATCCGGATAAAGGCTCCAATACATGTTGCCAGGGACGTACAGACATTGGATTGCGAAGAGTGACCGCTTGCGACACCGAGAATGCCTTTGCAATATCTGGCAGCAAACGATCCCTTCCCCAATCGCCCCCTCCAATTACATTGCCTGCTCTTACAGTAGCAATTCCTATGGGCAACTTTTGAAAAAAGGACCGTTGGTAGGACGATATGGCAATCTCCATACATCCCTTGCTTGCGCTGTATGGATCATGACCGCCCATAGGGTCATTTTCTCGATATCCCATCATTTGATTTTGATTTTCATAGCATTTATCACTTGTAACCATCACTACAGATTTCAAAGGGAATGTAGGTTGGTCTTTTACTATTTCGCGACTGCTTTCCATGATGTGGATGCTACCCATAATGTTGGTTTCAAATGTTTCAAGGGGTTTTTTGTAGGAGTCACTTACAATGGGTTGCGCAGCAAGATGAAAAAGGACATGCGGCTGAAAAGATTGGATTTGTTTTTTTAATGTACTACGATCACGGATATCACCACGAACATCTTGTAGCTGCTTTGACAACTGCAAGACTTCGAAAAGAGAAGGCTTGGTGGGAATATCGATGGAATATCCCATAACATCGGCCCCCATTGTCACTAACCATTGACTTAGCCAGCTTCCTTTAAATCCGGTATGTCCTGTAACAAAAACCCGTTTTCCTTTATAAAAAGAAGATAAATTGTGTTTATCTGGCATGGAACACCTCTTTATAATACTGGTGGTACCACTGATATGTTTGGTGCAATCCTTCTTCTAAAGATACCTTGGCTGACCATTTAAGTTGTTTCTTTGCCTTGGAAGAATTCCCAACCATGACCATAACTTCCTTATCGTAATAAGGTCTTACATCAAATCGAAACAAGGATGGATCCACTTTTTCTTTTTGAATGAGAATAGCAGCGACATCTAGAAGACTAGTTCCTATACCTGTTCCAAAATTGAATATGGAACCAGTGGGCTGGGTAGAATTCTTCAGACAGTGTAGTCCTTCAATGACATCGTCAATATAAACATAATCTCGGATTTGTTCGCCCGGGGTTAAATCGAGAGGTACTTCGGTATAGGAAGCTTCAATCATAGATGGTATAACATTTTTGGGTTTATCTGCTGGGCCATACACCGTAAAAAAGCGAGCGATATGAAGTGGAACGTGTAACTGCTGGGCATACACCACACTAAGGGTTGTAGTGGCTGCCTTCATGGCACCATACATATGAACAGGTTGCAATGCCATGGTTTCAGTGAGTGGCTTGCAGCCATGGTCTCCATATTCATGAGAGCTGCCTGCAATCACAAGCTTTCTTGCTTTGCATCTGGCACAAAAAGATATCATGTTCAGGGTGAATGCAATCCCACCATCGACAAGATTATTTTCATCTTCAGCAGCAGACAACGTGCTTGGTGCTGCCAAGTGATACACGCAATCAAAGATAGGGATTTCTTCTCCAGTTGTGGTAGTTTCTAACATTCCTTTTCGCAAGGAATCCAAATCAAGGAACTTTACATTCTGCTCCGTTGCGTTTCTCCAGTTTTCTTCATGCGATCCTTTTCGCTGGGCAACATATACATTGGCAAACTCCTGAAAAGACC
>Ga0334898_1001554_pt1 | contig 24716 bp, 25 predicted proteins | sample GraSluR3_MG_10_FD_207228 | JGI IMG/M metagenome (GOLD analysis project Ga0334898, IMG submission 207228) | Sludge microbial communities from methane-producing bioreactor in Wageningen University, Netherlands - Granular Sludge_3_08-R3 | ecosystem: Engineered > Bioreactor > Anaerobic >... | reverse complement strand
GGGACGGTGTGGTAAGATGGCGTAAAAGCCAAATATCAAATGCAATCTTGGAAGGGTTTAATTCACTAATTCAAGCAGCAAAAGCTCGTGCGAGAGGTTATGCGACTTCCAAGAATTTTAAGATTATCGCTTTTTTATTGACCGGTAAACTCAACTTTAATCAGTTGAACCCACACTGGTTACCCACTTGATTTGCAGGAGAACCGTTTTATATAAGTTTGCCGTTGTTAAACCGTGCAATAAGTTTAAACTCGTTGTCGAAAAAAGAACTGTTGGCAAAATGAGCCGGGGAAGTCATTTCGATATCGACACCGCTTCGAGGCTCTCCTCCGTCCGTTCTTTCTTCTGCAAAATATTCACTATGGATATGGTTTCCTTCAATGGTGCTTATACGGTTGCTTATAGTTCTAAAAAGTTTCGGGAGTTTAGGTGTTTCGGGAGGGCGGTTTTTGTTGTAAATCTTTCGCCATTTTTCAAGAACCGTCCTTACTCCGACCGAGCATACGATTCCCTTTTTAAAAAAGTTGATTTTATCCTGATTCGGATAACCCATAATTCTGTTAATCATAATATTCAACAACTGACTTATGGCGTATTTAGTTCCCCAGATTTCCTTGTATATATCGCGCATAGCTATTATATCCTCATCCCGAAACTCAAACTTTGTATAACGAAGTATAGTAAGCTCTTCAAGACACCAGTCCCGCAGATGACGGAAACAGGCGCGGGGAGGCTCTACGGAGCAAAGATTGTCTTTATCCAAATAAAGGGCGGTGTGAATGTCTTTATGCGGAGACATATAACCGAAGATATAACGTTGATGGTTTATAATAAGGCGGAATGCAAAACTGTGAGCAATATCGCTCCATTTATCAACCGAAGCCCCGATATTGATAACGTCACCGGGCTTAAGGTATGGAATTATGGATTCCATAGCGCTTTTTACCATTTTAGTATCCTCATAAGGACGCTTGACTACCGTAATACCGAACATATAATTCCCCCTTTTTTGTGTTTATTTATATTAATTTATATTTGTAAATATTTCAAATATCGCTTATATTTCTGTGTCAAGAAAATAGAAATGTCCCGTTTTCGTCGAATTAGAAATACCCCGAAAAAGTATTTAGACAGCATAAACTTAATTCTGCTTAAAACTAAATTAGCCAAGATGTTTGGATTTGATAATACAGTGACGTAGTTTCTTAAAAAATTGGGTCAGATGCGGAAAATTTTAAGAATTATAACAATGTTTTCGAGGGGAAGTTTCATTTTTGGAGTTACATAGGAACTCTTGGCTTTGGACGACACGTTTTCAAGTAGATTAATTATAAAGCAATTCGGATATTTGACAAAAATCCTTTTTGGTAGTAAAATATTCCAATCCTTCTCATATACATAGAATATATGAGCAGACCAAGTCCAAAAGGAGGAAAATATGGTCAGAAAGTATGAAATCGCGTTTTTGATTCGCGAGGGTGAAACAGTTAAACCCGCAATCAAACGTATCAAAGAGTATCTTGAGAAAAATCAGGCTACTATCAAAAAAGAAAGCGATATGGGAACTCGCGAGCTTGCTTATGAGCTAATAAAAAATCGCGAGAAATTTCGCAAAGCTTTCTACTACTTTGTGAATGCAGAGGTAGATCCCGCCAACCTTTTTGAATTTGAAACCAAGCTCAAGTATGACGGTGATGTTTTGCGTTATATGGTTTTTGCGGAGAAGTAAAATGGCATGGGATATTAACAGGGTAGTTTTAATCGGGAATTTAACGCGTGATGTTGAACTGCGCTACACAAGTAACGGGACACCTGTTGCGAAATTGGGTATAGCTGTCGGCGGTATGCAGAAAGATAGCGTGAGTTTTTTCAACGTCGTTGTCTGGAACAAGCAGGCTGAAAATTGCAGTAAGTATCTTTCGCGGGGTAAGCGTGTTGCTATAGACGGCAGGCTTGAGCAGAGAACGTGGGAGGCACAAGACGGAACAAAGCGCAGTAGTGTTGAGATTATTGCCGACAGAGTCGAGTTTTTGTCCTCTATGTCTCAATCATCTAATGATACCGGTTCGGGTTCTCGTGAGGGGTCTTATTCAAACGATCAACCTGCCTCACGTCAGGAAAAAGACGAGGATGAGGGATGGCACGATATTACCGATTTTAATGATGAGCCTTTGAGTGATGACGATGTTCCTGAGTTTTAATCTTTATATTTAAGGAGTTAAATATGTCTGAAGAAATAAAAGAGCTTGAAAACGAGAATATTGAAGAGAACAAAAATGATGTAACCGAGATAGCGGATAATGACTTCGTTGAGGTTGACGATAAGGATGAAGTGCAAGATAAGGATGAGGTTGTTGCCGACAAAAAGGATGAAGTGGAAGATAAGGATGAGGTTGTTGCCGACAAAAAGGATGATGACGAAGAGGCAGAGGATAAAGGCAGCGGCAACAGAGGTTCGGGCAGGCCTCAACGCGGACAACATAGAGGCGGCGGCAAGAAATTTTTCTATACCAAAAAGGTATGTAAGTTTTGCACTAACCAGATTGAGGAAAGCGCCATTGATTATAAAAATGTTGATATGCTACGAAGGTTTGTGATGCCGAGCGGTAAAATTGTTCCTCGTAGAATTACCGGAAGTTGCGCTAAACACCAGAGAATGCTTTCCAAAGAAATAAAGCGAGCGAGGATTTTGGCGTTTTTGCCCTTCCTCGACAGGTAATTTGCCGTTTTGATAGAGTTTTCTTTTTTCCTGATTTTAGTATCAATTTTTATTGCGCTTGTTTTTTTGCTGGGAAAAATTGTTTTTAGATGGGCTAATAAAAAAAGGAAACTCCTGTATTTATTGTGTTTATTAAGCTTAGCTTTGACTTTCTTTTTTTTATGGACGGGGTTGTTTCTTCTGTTGGTTTTTTCTGCGCCGTTGTTGATAAATACAAATGGTTTTTTTGCCAAACGAAAGTCATCTTTTGCTTTGCTTTTGTTTGCCGTAGCTTTAATTGTTTTCATCGTAGCCTACTTAGATAATGTTACCGATTTTTGGGGTTTGCTGACTGAGGGATTTCACAGATTCCTTTTTGCCCTTAATCTGAGAAACGGTTATGGTTTTATGAGAGCCTTTGAAGTGATACGGTATTTCAGATATTATTATCCCTCGTTGATTACCGGGGTTTTGTGGCTTTCATTTTGCACGGGCGCTAATTTATCTGAAAAAAGATATACTTTTTGGTATCGCTATCTAAAATTTTTCGACCACAGGATTGTTATTTTTATACTGATAGCGACCGGGTCTATGATATTAAGTTATGTTTTAAATGCTCCATTGCAAACGCAAGCTGCACTTTTGAATTTATGTTTGCTTTTTGCAGTGCCGTATGTGATTTTCGGGTATTTGACTTTGATTTACGGATTTAAGAAAAAGTTTAAGTTGCCGTATATTCTCGGCGCAATAATTATGTATGTGGTTGTGATAGCCTTGGGACCATATTTTTTGTTTCCCGTTGTTTTTATGCTTGGACTTGGTATCTCGGATATATGGATGGATTATCACAACAGGGTTTTTAGGAAGTTGTTTTGAATTTTGGTTCAAAGTTTTTTGGAGGTTTTTATGAGAATAATTTTGATGGAAAATATCGTAGGGCTTGGAAAAGCCGGTGAGTTAAGAACCGTTAAAGACGGCTACGCAAGGAATTATTTGATTCCTCAAAAGCTCGCTCAAATCGCATCTAAAAAACAGGAAGCTCATATCGCACGTTTACAGGCAACTCTTGCCAAAAAGGCGGAAGAAATGATTGCTAACTCCCGCAAAATTAAAGAGACTATGGAAAAAGAGGTTTTTGTTATTAAAACCAAATCAGGTGAAGGCGGCAAGCTATTTGGTTCCGTTACAAAGACCCATATTGCAGAAGCTATGAAAGAAAAGGGATATGATATTGACAAACGAAAGATTGTTGCTGATAATATCAAATTGCTTGGCGAATATGATGTAAAAATCCGTCTTGATGAAGGGGTAAGCGCAGTTATTAAACTTCATATCGTTGACGAATCTCAAAATATTGATGAGATTACTGCCGAAAATGATACAGTGGATACAACCGAAACTTCAGATTCAACCGAACCCGAAGCGATTTTAGAAGAAGCGGAAGAATGGGAAGATTCGGAAGAAGAGGATGATGTTTCTTAATTAATCTTAGATTTTGTTTAATCTGCTTTAAAATTTTGCCTGTTTTTGAGGAAGCCGATGTCCGGAGATAATTTGTTAAAGCGAACTCCGCCCCATAGTGTTGAAGCGGAAAAAGCCGCAATAGGCGCTATGCTTATTTCTGATAATGCTGTCAACACAATTCTTGAGATTTTAAGCCCCGTGGATTTTTATGATGAGAAAAACCGCGTGATTTTTGAGTCAATCAGAGAATTACGGGATAATAGCGCGCCGGTTGATGTTGTAACCGTATCGGAGAGGCTTGAGGCTAACGGCAAACTTGAAAAAATCGGGGGACCCGCTTATATCTCTGAGATTGCCGAAAATGTTCCCTCCGCTTCAAGCGGGGAATACTATGCCAATACGGTAGTTGAAAAATCCGTGCTTCGTCAACTTATTCAGGCTTCGCTTAAAATCGTTGATAATGTCTTTGAGTTTCAATCAGATGTGGAAAGGCTTTCCGATGAAGCCGAACGGGCAATTTTTGAAGTTACGAGCAAAAGATTTCGCGGTAAACACAGGTTAATTGGAGATGTGGTAACGGAGGCGTTAAGCGGTATTGATAAATTGGCAAGCTCCGACCATATTTACACGGGACTGCCTACGGGATTTAGCGACTTTGATGATTTGACAAGCGGACTTCAACCCAGTTCGCTTGTAGTTTTGGCGGCGCGTCCGTCTATGGGTAAAACCGCTCTTGCTATTAATATGGCTCAAAATATCGCAAACGATGGCGCCGGTGTCTTGGTTTTTTCTCTTGAAATGTCCGATCAGGAATTGGTTTATCGTATGCTTTCTTCGCAATCGGGCATTCCTTTGAAAAAAATACGTTCGGGGCGTTTAAGCAAACCTCCGGCAAAAGACTGGGATAACCTTGTCAAGGCGGCAGCAGAATTATCAAAATGCAATATCATAATAGACGATACCCCCGCTATTTCTATTTCGGAAATTCGTTCAAAATCAAGAAGAATTTTTTCCCGTTATAAAATAGGTTTGGTTATAATCGACCACTTACAGTTAGTTACGGCAGGCGACCCAACCCGTCCCTCTTTTAATCGCAATCAGGAAATTTCGTTTATATCAAGGAGTTTAAAGGCGCTTGCAAAAGAACTGGATATTCCCGTTTTGGTGTTGTCCCAACTTTCACGTGGGGTTGAAAGCAGGACTGATAAAAAACCGATTCTTTCCGACTTGAGAGAATCGGGCGCTATTGAGCAGGATGCCGATATTGTTGCTTTTCTTTACCGTGAGGAGTATTATAAAAGGGATGATACCGCTGTTCCTAATTTCGCCGAACTTGATATTGCAAAGCACAGAAACGGCTCTTGCGGTTCGGTTCCTCTTCAATTCAATCACGAGTTGGTTACATTTCGTAATTTTGTTGATAAAAAACGGCTGCCTTCTTATTCGGAAGATTACCGTTCTTATGATGGAGATGCTGAGTTTTAGCAAATCCGATTTTTTATTTATATATAAATTTTTTGTTATATCGCTGTTTTTGTGTTAAAATATTGGTTAAGTAATGTCATTGTATAAGAAAAGACGTTATTCTTTGATTTATGAAAAAATCCGTAATACAGGGAAACAGATGTCTCAATTTAGAAGAAAAGCAAAGGGTTTTTTTACTATACTCAGCAAATTTATACTTTTTGCGGGGCAGGCTTTTAAACATATTCCTTATAATATACGGCATCCTAAAGAAATGTTAAAGCATATTTGGACTATCGGTGTTCAGTCCATACCAATCGTTGGTTTGACGGGGCTTTTTACCGGAATGATACTTGGTTTGCAGGTCGGGCAGGCTTTGGATTATGTTATTGCCGGAACATCCCAGTTTGTAGGAGGGGCTTTGGGGGTTGCCGTTATCAGAGAATTAGGTCCCGTTTTAACCTCACTGATTGTTGTGAGCAGGGTTTGTTCTTCTATTACCGCACAAATCGGAACTATGAGGGTTACGGAGCAGATAGATGCTCTAAGCACTTTGTCGGTTAACCCGATGAGGTATCTTGTATCTTCCCGTCTCCTTGCGGGGATTATATCTTTACCCGTTTTGTGTTATATTTCAAGTATTATCTCCATATCGGGCGGGTGGATAATGAATGTGATAGCTCACGGCACAACCTCTTATACCTATTGGTATTGGGTTAGGTTTCCGCTTCGTATGGTTTATGTTGTGGAAGCGGGGGTAAAAATGATTGTTATAGGGACGGCGCTTATGCTTATAAGCACGTTTTTCGGATTTAATACCAAAGGAGGCGCTGATGGTGTCGGAAAAGCCACTATAACCTCCGTGGTTACCTCCAGCTTTATGGTTATATTACTTGATTATATGCTTGGTATAATGTTTATTATTTTCAAGCTTTAACGGTGAGTAAAATTATGAAAAGTATAAATTATAAGATTGAGATTTACGGGCTAAAAAAGAAATTCGGGGATAAAGTCGTATTTGATGGGCTTGACTTAAAAATTATTGAGGGGGAAACCTTTGTTTTAATCGGGCAAAGCGGTGTGGGCAAGAGTGTGCTTCTCAAACATATTACGGGGCTTATATTTCCCGATGAAGGCGAAATTTATATAGACGGGGAGGAAATTCACAGTGTTTCCGAAAATCGTCATTTGGAAATACAAAACGAAATAGGTATGCTTTTCCAAGGCGGAGCGCTTTTTGATTCTTTTACTGTGGGTCAAAACCTGCTTTTTGCGCTTGACCATATGCGCCCCGAACTCGACGATAAAGAAAAAGAAATCAGGATACTGACATCCCTTGAGATGGTGGATTTGGCGGGTATTGAAGACGTTATGCCATCGGAGCTTTCGGGCGGTATGATGAAACGTGTTGCTTTAGCTCGCGCTATTGTTTCCGAACCGGCGCTTGTTTTGTTTGATGAGCCGACTACGGGGCTTGACCCTATTATGACCGCTAATATTAACGAGCTTATTGCTTCGGTTAAAAAAAATCTGAAAACAACTTTTATAGTTGTTACGCATGATATTTCCAGTGCAAGATGTGTTGCCGATAGAATTGGAATGTTGTATAACGGTAAAATGATTTTTACCGGCAGTAAACGGGATTTGGATAAATCCGATAATGCTTACTTGCAGCAGTTTATTGATGGAAGCACTCATGGTCCTATTTTAACCGAATACAAGGATGCTATTAAAAAGATGAAGGAAAAACTGCGTTAATAGAGGAGGGCAGTGTGAAAAAGAAAGAAGAGATTAATTATGTTGCTATCGGTATATTTATTTTTTTGGGAGTCGTTCTCTTTCTTGTAGGTTTATATTTTGCGGGACAATTTATGTATATGGCTGGCGGCGGTTACAAGTTAAACGTGGAATTTACTTTTTTGGATAATCTTACCCCAAAGTCTAAAGTCAGGGTTCTCGGCGGTAAGGATATCGGTTATGTTGATGAAATACTTTTTCATGGAAATAAATTGGTTACGGTTCTTGTTATTGAAGGGCAATATAAAATTAATCGTTCCGCAACTTTTCATATTTATTCCACGGGCGTTGTCGGGACTAAATATATAAGTGTAGAGAATTTTAATCCCGAAGAGGAGGATTTTTTTGAGAACGGAGAGGTTATACAAGGGGTTTCGCCTTTGGGAATGTCCCAGATGCTTGATATGTTTTCCGACTTAGGCAGTTCATTGTTAGGCGATATAGATGCTGAAACGCTTGCTAATCTTAGACGTGTTTTTAAAAACACCGCCGATTTGGTCGAAAACCTTAACCGGGTTGTTGTTGCAAATGAGAAGGATATCAGGCAAAGTATTGCTAATTTAGAGCGGGCTACCGAAAATATAGAACGTGTTTCCGAGGCTCTTACCGCTATCGAGAAAATGCAGGTTGAGAATATAGTCAAAAACCTTGAGGCTACAACCTCAGATTTGAAAAAAATTACAAGCGACCTTGAAAAAAGCGATGGTATTCTGCAACTTGCTCAGGATAAGGAGTTTAAACGGAAACTTGAAAATACGCTTGCCAATCTTGAGGAGTTTACGGAGGTGCTGAAAAATAAACCCAATGCTATATTGCTTGGGAGGTAGGTTGCTTGACTTATGATTCCGTATCGAGATAATTTACCGGTTTACCGTTTTCCGATAGTCAATTATATTTTGATTATTATTAATATTGCGGTTTTTATTTTTCAGGTATGGTCGGGTTTTGCAGAGGCTCTTTTTTTGGAATTTGCAATGATACCCTCCGTTTTTTGGCGAGACCCTGTATCAAATTGGTATCGCCCTTTCTCCTCTATGTTTATGCACGGCGGGTGGGGGCATATTATCGGTAATATGCTTTTTTTATGGATAATGGGAGATAATGTCGAGGATGTTTTGGGGCATTTTAGATATTTCCTGTTTTATATGGTCGCGGGTTTAATCGGGACTTTTGTGCAGGCATCTATTTCTTTTGCATCACCCGTTCCGATGGTAGGAGCGAGCGCCGCTATATCGGGGGTGATAGTCCTGTTTTTTATTTTTTTCCCAAAAGTTAAAGTTTATTTCCTGTTGTTTTTTATTTTACCTGTGGGTATTCCCGCGTTTTTATTCATATTTTTTTGGATTTTAACCCAGTTTTTAAACGGTTTGGGAAGTTTACCGTATGCAGTAAGAGGAGACGGCGGAGGTGTTGCCTATCTCGCGCATATCGGCGGGATTATTTATGGGTTCTTTTATGGGTTAAACAGGGGGCGTATTTTAAAATTGAAATGGATGGAAAGAATCAAAAGACAAAAAATTGATTAACTTTTTAAGGAGCAAATTATGGATTTTATCGACCTCAAACGACAATATCGGATGTATAAAGATGAGTTATCCCCGTTGCTTTCCGACATTATGGAAAACGCGCGATTTATACTCGGCAAGGAGGTCGGCGAATTGGAAACCAAACTTGCCGGTTATGTCAATTCCAAACACGCTATTGGTATGTCATCCGGTACCGATGCTTTATTGGTTGCTTTGCTTGCCGCAGGTGTCAAGCCCGGCGATGAGGTTATTACGGTTCCGTTTACTTTTATTGCTACCGCCGAGGTTATTTCTTTTATAGGTGCAAAACCTGTTTTTGTCGATATATCGGATGATGATTACAATATTGATATAGCGTCAATTGAAGCCAAGATTACTTCCCGCACAAAGGCGATTATTCCCGTTTCTCTTTACGGACAGTCCCCGGATATGGATAAATTAAATGAGATTGCCGAAAAGCATAATATATTTGTTTTAGAGGATGCCTGCCAGTCTTTCGGAGCGATTTATAAAGGCAGAAAATCCGCTAACTTATCGGATGCCGCCGCAATCTCGTTTTTTCCATCCAAGCCTTTGGGATGTTACGGGGACGGCGGGATGGTATTTACCAATGATGATGAACTTGCCTTGAGGATACGTCAAATTGCCAATCACGGTCAGACGGAGCGTTATATCCATAAATATATCGGCATTAACGGGAGACTTGATACTATGCAGGCTGCGGTCTTGCTTGTAAAATTTGCTCATTTTGAGGAGGAGGCGCGGTTACGTTTTGAAGCGGGTAAGCGATATAACGAACTTTTAAAGGATGCGCCCGTCATTTCGCCGAAGATTATGGATTATACGGACAGGCATATTTTCGCCCAGTATTCAATACGCGTTAATAACCGCGACGAGGTTCAGTCTTATCTCCGCGATAAGGGTATCCCTACCGCCGTTCATTATGCTATCCCGATTCATTTGCAGGAGGCTTACTCGGAACTTGGACATAAGAAGGGAGGCTTTCCCGTATGTGAAAGGGTCGCCGGGGAAATTATGAGTCTGCCGATGCATCCGTTTATTACCCCCGAAGAGCAGAAGACCGTTGCGGATGCGATAAAAGTCTCGGCTAAATAATCAGAACAGCGAAAACTCAAGCCCGAATCTCTGTTGCATAGCCCGAAAATCCTGCCCCAGACCGCGTTGGTATTCGTAGTGAAGCATTATGGTTGACTTCCCGAAATTTACCCCCGTGCCTATATTTATTGCGGGATGGAATCCATCCTCATAAAACAGGGCAAAATCGCTTGAAATTATTACCCCGAGTTTTTCATTAATCGGAATAGTCCAATCCTCGCCTATATGAAAACGGAAACGCAGAGGCCGGGTTACCGTTTCGATAGGTTTGGACGGGAGATAAAGATACGCGATAAAACCCGCGAACAGGTTTAAATTATTCAAGCGGTATCTGAAATCAAAACCGTAATATTCATTGCTGTCGAATACCATATCTTCATAAAGATAGCCGGTTTCCGTTCCGCCCCGGTCATACCCGTCAACAAGATGGGTCGATTCGTGGGCTAATGGGTAAATTATCAAATCAAGTCCGGGAGTAAACAGGTCGTAAATTTCCGCGTAAGCTCCGATATACCCGATTAGATTATCTACCGGATAATACCCGAAAAACCCGTCGGTCGGATGGATAAAAATCGTTATAGCCCCCATAAACCCGATATCCCATCGCGCAAAACTCCAAACGGGAATATGCTTTGCCGCTTTTGCCTCTATTTCGTAAATGTCATAAGTGAAATTATAATTAAACCGCACCCGTGATACATAACCTTTGGGGTCTTGGAGTTGTTGGATACCCGAACGAGGGTAAGATATTATAGTATCATCGGTTTCGGGAAATACCGTCGAGACGGATAAAGCTATAAGCATAATGGAAAGCATAAGACGTTTCATAGAATCCTCCGGTAGAAATTTACGGATATTATATCAAGACACGCCGGATATTGCAAGACAAAAATTATATAGAAAATTTGATTTACTCAGCCGAGACGGAGATTCCAAGCAAAAGCCAGTCCCCTCGCTCCTTAATAAAGCGAAGTTCAAAATCCAAAAATTCGGGGACATTTTTCCCGCTTATAAGCTCAAGCCTGTAAAATCCCTGAATTACAAGTATTTCATCATCTTCAAAAAAAGGAGCAAAGTAGAAAATCGGCATCCTTCCCTCAACCCCGCTGATGTCGATTTGTTTATCAACAAACTCAGCGAAAATTTCCATCAGGTCCTGCGGGGTAATCTCAATTTTCTGCGAGGTCGCAAGCCTGTCGTAGAGTAGGGTGAAATTACGGTTTTTTATACATATATCAAATGTAAGCAGACTTTTCTGGATTAGTAACATCAACTCCTTGGAATTAGGGCGTTGTTCATCATACCACGTTTTAACTCTGATAGCTATAATTTTCCATTGATTGTCTTCAAACGTATATTCCAAGCTGAAATCAACGGCATTGGGGATATGCCCGTCCAACAGGAAAAATCCGTCAACAACCAAATCGCCGAATTCGTCAATATGAGGGTTGGTGGTAAAATATGGGGGATTATTAATGATTGGCGAGATGTCAATACCTTTTTCGGTAAATTCCCCGAAAATACCGCTTAAATCATCCGGAGTGTATTTTTTTTGAAATTCCGAAGAACTTTTCAGCAAAAATTGCGTAAAATTTCCGTTTTTTACGGCGGTATTAAATTCCAAAAGGCTTACTTTTACAATATCCGAAATAGCGCTTAACGGCGGCAAGGTGTTGGAATGTAAAACTCTGTAACCTCCGAAAAGTAAAGAGATGAATATAAGCACACCCACTGATTTTTTCATACAACCTCCAATCTTTTTTATTATAATAATATACTTCACATAGTTAGAAAACTCAAGTTATTATGAAAAAAAACCTGATTTTCGGCTAAACCTTGGGTTTCAATTTTACTTTTTTTTATATTCGCTTTAAAATAATACCTGAATTTTGTAGAGGAAAAAATAATGGAAAATATACTTGATTTCAGCTTCAAAGAATTTAAAAACAGTCTTTTGGAAAAAGGATTTGATGCAAACCGAGCGTATCCGGTTTTCGGATGGGTTTATCGTCGCTCGGAATTTGATTTCCAAAATATGACCGACCTTTCAAAACAGACGCGCTCGGATTTTTCGGAGATTTATACAATACTTCCGCTTCAGGAGATTAACCGCGTTGTATCTTCCGACAGGGAAAGTGTCAAGTTTTTATTCAAGACAAAAGACGATTTGGCAATAGAAAGCGTTTTGCTTTTTTCCGAGGAGGGTGATGATGACGATGAGAAAATACCGAACAGGGTAACGGTATGCGTATCCTCGCAGGTGGGATGTGCGCTTGGATGTAATTTCTGTGCAACGGGTAAAATCGAATATAAACGTAACCTTGAGGTCGGAGAGATTATCGCTCAAATTCTTATAGCCGACAGTGTCGCAAAAGATATACTTTCCGTCCCGCCGGACCATAAGGGCAGGGTTGTTACCAATGTTGTTTTTATGGGTATGGGCGAGCCTTTTTTAAACTATGATAACGTTATCAAAGCGATACATATATTAAATTTCTCCGGCGGGTTCAATCTCGGTATGAGGCATTTCACGGTATCCACTGCCGGTATTAGTCCGGCTATTATACGTTTTGCCGATGATAATAAGCAGTCGAGACTTGCAATATCGCTTAACAGCGCTAATCAGGATAAACGGAGAACATTGATGCCGATAACCGCCAAGTATCCGGTTGATGAGGTTATAAAAGCCGTCAGGGATTATCAGGAAAAAAGCGGAAGACGCGTAACTTTTGAATATGTGCTTATTCAGGGTATTAATGATGATGAGGTTGACGTTATTGCACTTAAACGCGCGCTTTATAATATCAAATACAGTCTTAATCTTATAATCTACAATCCCGTTCCCGAAATACCTTTTGAAAGACCATCCAACAATGAGATTAAAAACTTTGAGGGATTTTTAAAAAAACACGGTATTCCGTATGTAAGGAGATATAGTAAAGGTGATGAAATCAGCGCGGGATGCGGTCAGTTGGGCTTGAAATGGAGCAATTCATAGCATTATTGTTCCGGATGATAGACTAAAAAGATTGTCGTTATAGTTCCGATACAAATAATAGTAAGCCCTCCGAGTATAAGAAACTTGTTCCAATCCACTTCTTTGATAAAACTTTCAAATTGCATTTCGCGTTTAGGGGAATCGGGGATACGGGTAGTGGGGCGCTTTCTTAACGGGCGAATTCTTTGGAATATGGAAGGGCGAGTTTCTCTCGCGGTCTCGTAGCGGTCTGATATAGCCGATGCAATATCCTCATCGACCTTTTTTTCTTCGAGAACCTCTGCTCTTTTCGCCTTAGCTTCAGGGGCTTCCTCAGGCTTTTTCCTGCAACTAACAAAAAAACTTGACAATATTACGAAACACACAAAGAAAGTAAAAATGGGCATAAACGGTTTTTTCATTACCAACTCTTATTTTCGCTTTTTAGTTCCTCATATAATTGTCGGATAGTTTTGCCTAAAACTGGATGCCTAAATTCAGGAGAAATATCCATCATAGGACGTAAAACGAAATCCCTGTTTTCAAGGTCGGGGTGTGGGATGGTTAAAATATTCGGGCAAATGCTGTCGTTTCCGTTTAATACGATATTATCCATAAACAGAATATCAAGGTCGATAGTGCGTTCCGCCCAATGGAGGGTTTTTACCCTGCCGAGTTGTTTTTCTATAAACTTAAACTTTGCAAGCAGCTCAAGCGGCGGGAGTTTTGTTTCTATTTCGATAACCATATTGATAAAATTGGGTTGCTGTGTGTTACCATAAGGCTTGGTTTTATAGGGCTTGGAGCAATTTACTATTGTCGCAAATTCGCTAATCATAGAAAAGGCTTTGCGTATATTTTCTTTTTTATTTCCGATATTTGAACCCACACCCACAAAGACCTTATGCATATCTACCCCCTTATTTTTTCAGGAGATTCCTATAAAAGTATTTTTACCCCTCCGTAATAGCCGAATCCTCCAAACGGAACTCTCGGTTTTTCAAAAATATCCATATTCAGAATATTATTAAATCGAACCTCGACGAAAAATTCTTTGCTGATGGATTTCGATAAATATATATTCCAGTTTACATAAGAGGGATACTCGTTTTCGGGTAATGCTAAATAAACATCTTTATAAGTAAGGAAAGTTCGTCCCATAAAACCCCAATCGGGATTTGTGTATTCTATGCCGGCTGTTGCGGTATTTTTTGTAAAGAACAAAATATCATCTTTATCGGGTAAACGGAATTTGTATGAAATGTAGGCTATAAACCTTTCGGCTATACTTGTTTCAAGCACAACCTCGGTTTGAAAGACGTTGACATTGGTATGTGCAAACGGCATATACAGGTCGCGTGCTTCATTATAAGCATAGCCCATTAACGAAGCGTATGTATTGTATGAGGCGTTTAATCTTAACGTCAATATTTTTACCGGCGTTATATTCATAGAAACCATATAAACCCAAGCTTCTTCGGGAAGCGTATCTGCGAACATAATCTGGTTTTCCGCGATAATATTATCTATGAAAAACGTTTCCTTAATTCCGTTGATACCTACTTTAATGTTTCCCAAAGTCTCAAACCTGAAATGAAGAAAAACCTCGGGGTAAAAATGGACGGGTTTATCCGAATAAACGTAAACATGTCCGCCCACGTCTAACGAAAGCAAGGGGATAATACTAAGGCGGTTGACGGCATAAATATACCCTTCGTGTTTATCCGCATCCTCAAAAGATAAGTATGAATATTCCACTCCTGCTTTTAACGAATTGTCCTTGCTCCAATGGGCGAGCCATTCAAATTTTCCGTCTAACTCCCAAAGGTATTGGCTTCGATATTCATGGGTAAAAAGAGTATGGGTCATAAGCAGATTTTTATATCCTAATTCCGCTTTTAACTGGGATACCTTGTCAACGTTAAAGGTAAATGCAAATCCTATGGGAAAATTAACTATGGATTCGGCAATGTTATAAGGGCTGTCGTATAATCCGAGTCTTCTATCGTAATAGCCGACATTGGCATTAAGGCTTGTTCTTTCGCTAAGCGATATAATAAAGTCAAGTCCTAAATCATCTACATTAAACTCGGTTCCGAAATAAGTTTCATCATTATAGCCGGTTGCGCTTCGTTTATTTCTCAGGTAGTTTACAAGATAGTTAAGGCTGTTTACGCTTTTACCGAGAGTAATATCCAAAAACAGATTTTCATATCTGCCGTAGAAAAGCTGGAAAGTCGATAGAGAAAACCCCAATTCTTTTCTGCTGTCCGTTAAATCGAGTATTATTCTTTCGGTCATTCTCGCTGTATATAAAGAATCGAAGTCCACCAAATCTACTAACAACGGACTTTCTTCTCCGAGAGAAACAGCAGTGTGTTCCTGAAGAGGGATTTCGCTTTCATCATGAATTCTAAGTTCTACTTCCGGGAGAATAATCGGGGTATCCGACGTTATTCGTTCCTGTGGGGTAAGACGGTTTGTAGTTCCGCCACTTGATTGTGCCTGAATACCCGAAACCATAAAAAAACTTATGAATAGAAAAATAACCCAGACTTTTTTCATATACTCCTCCGAAATAAAAGCGAACCGAATACCCGTAAGGATATTCGGCAATATATTATATCTTTCTTAATTAAAGGGTAATATCTTCTCCAAGGTCAAAAGCTAAAGACTGTAAGCCCCTGTTTAAGGCAACCGTATATGGGAGTTGTTTTGCAACCGGTCCCCAAAGCTGACGAGGTCCCGGGCTTGCAAAACGGTCTTCTTCCGCCCAAACCTTGCGCCTCTCCTCATAGAATTTAAACGCAGCGGAATCGAGTTCAACAAGCGCTTTTTCTATAACCATCTCGTCTTGACCATGTCGTCTTTCGATATTGATTAATCCGGTAAGCGGGATTCCCATAGCCTTACCGCCCTTATCCAAATCGGTGATGGAAGCGATATAACCGGTTCTTCCGTCAAGAAGCAAAGAACCTGCGACAAGCCCTAAATTCAACGTGTAAGCGGCATCAAAAAGCGTAGGTGCGCCGCATCTGCCTTCATACCCGAAAAAATGTCTCAATGTTGAAAACTTGGATTTTTTAAATCTTTCCTTTTCCTCATCGGTCATCTTAATATGATTAAGCTGGTCGCTATGACGTTTCATCTGTGAAAGTTTTTCCTCAACCATCTGGATAAGAAGGGATTCGGTCGGTATCTGGGATACGGGTAAGTTACCGTGAGAATCCCTTTCAAGTAAAAGCATCTGTTCAATATCGTCCGGCAAAGAGGCGAGGAGTTTTGCCGATTCTGCGCTTAATTTTTTGTATATAAAATCTTTTTTCCTGTCGATAGTAAGTTCATCCAAATCGGCGGAATATTTAGCGATAGCTTCGTTTAACTCGTTAATCATATCCCTCATTTCGGGTATAAATTCTATCAACCCTTCCGGGATAAGGACGACGCCATGATTTATACCTTTGGAAGCGCGCTTTGCAACAACATCGGCAATTTGATTAACAATTTGGCTTAACGACATTTTTTTCGCCAAAACCTCTTCCGAAATCAAAGCGACGGCGGGTTTGGTCTGGAGAGCAACTTCAATCGCAACGTGGCTGGCGGAACGTCCCATCAGCTTTATAAAATGCCAATACTTACGCGATGATGGTGTATCCTGAAGGATATTGCCGACCATTTCCGAATAAATCTTGGTTGCGGTGTCATAACCGAAAGATATAGGCAGAATATCGCCGACCTGAAGGTCTCCGTCAATAGTTTTAGGCACCCCGATAACCTTCACCCCGTCATCGTAGAGAAGTTCTGCAAGCACGGCGGCATTGGTGTTTGAATCATCACCGCCGATAACCACTATACCGTCCAATTTGTTTTCCTTTACGACCTTTTTAACGGTGTTAAACTGTTCGTCGGTTTTGATTTTAGTCCTGTCCGAACCGAGAAAATCAAATCCGCCGGTATTGATAATCTTGGATATAGCCTCATCGGTTATTTCAAAAAATTTACCTTCCAAAAGCCCTTTAGGTCCGGCGATAGTGCCGAGAAGGGTGTTGTTTTTACCGAGAGCTTTTTTAAGCCCGACAACAACGTTATGTCCGCCGGCTGCAGGTCCTCCTGAAAACAGCACGGCAACCCTTAGTCCCGAAACTTTTACATCACCCTGAACTGCCTCAAGAATTTTATTTCCGCTATTGGAAACGGATTTTGCAAATTGCTTATTAACTTCTTCAGCATCTTTTGTGCCGAGTTTCGTGTCCGTCATTTTAAAGGAAGACGGTACTATTTTGCCGTCTTTTATAAAAGACGAGCAAACGGGAACGGGAAGTTTTCTTATTTCACGTTCAAAAAGAGAATTATGGTTTTCCATAGAAAGCAATTCGTTTTTCAGATTACCCATTAAAATTCCTCCTAAAACTTGTATTATAAACGGGATTACTTGATTCTTTCAGAAGCGCCGAGTTTTCTAAACCGTTCATAGCGCTTGACAAGTAATTTTGGAATAGGGATGCGCTTGATCTCGGAAAGATTCTTTAAAATTGCGCTTTTGACGTTTTTCATAGTAAAATCCGTGTTACGATGAGCGCCGCCGAGAGGCTCGGGGATAGTTTCATCTATAATTCCGAATTTAATAAGGTTTGGGGCGGTAAGTTTCAAAGCCTCCGCCGCATCCGATGCCTTACCCGAATCTCTCCAGATGATAGAAGCGCAGGACTCGGGGGAAATTACCGAATATATGGCATTGCTTAGCATAAGCACCTTATCGGCAACCGCAATTGCAAGAGCGCCGCCGCTTCCCCCCTCCCCGATAACAATGGAAATAATTTGGGTTTTAAGCGTTGCCATCTCGAAAAGATTACGTGCGATTGCTTCGCCCTGCCCGCGTTCTTCCCCACCTATACCCGGATATGCGCCGGGGGTATCAACGAAGGTTAAAACGGGTTTTTTAAACTTCTCGGCAATTTTCATTGCACGAAGCGCTTTGCGATAACCCTCAGGTTGAGGCATACCGAAATTACGAAAAATCTTTTCCTTTGTGTTTTTCCCTTTTTCCTCACCGATAACAACGAATTTCTCATCACCGATATGTGCAAAACCGGTAATAATTGACGGGTCATCGCGAAACTGGCGATCCCCGTGAAATTCCAAGAAATTATCGAAAAGAAGTTTCATATAGTCCGAGAAAATAGGGCGCTCGGGATGTCGGGCAACCTGTGTAACCTGCCAAGGGGTTAGGTTCTTGTAAATCGTTTCCATCACGTATGAGTGCTTCTTTTCAAGTTCCGTAATTTCAATGGAAAAATCAACGTCATTTCCGCTTATCCCGGCATTTTTCAAGTCTTGAATACTCTTTTCTATTTCCTCTATGGGTTTTTCAAAGTCTAAATAATAAGCCATAACGACACCTCACTGTTAATAAAAATAATCGCATTATATGATAAAATCAATATTGACTATGGTCAAGATTTTTGCCTGTTATCGTAAATTTATTTTTAAAATCCGGTATTTTCAACTTTTTTTGATTTTAGATTGAAATATATTATTTGATTCAAATTTGAGTATATTTCTAAATTGATATAAAATAGATAGACTTTTCTTTACAAAGAAAATTAGAAAATCATTATTGCAGGTTACCGATTTAGGGATGGGGTAAATATATGGTGTGGTGCGTTATTGTAAACCATAATACAAAAAGGTTGACAATAGCACAAGTCTAATATAAAATGATTATAAACTTTTTGAGGAGGTAGATGTGAAAAAAACGTTGTTTGTTGCGCTTATTGCAGCGCTTGTGTTGTTTGGTTTGAATGCTGTGTATTCCGATGGAACCAGTTATGGGTCTCTCGGAAATCCGATTACTTATGTTGAGGATACCGGAATCCTGAATACTTTTCCCTCAAGACTCCAGAATTTTCCCAGTGCTGTTTGGATTACCGTTAGAACAAATGCAAACGAAGATATGTTTGTTCCCGGTGCCGTGGTTAAGGTTAACGACTTTTTTGCGTTACTGTATATGTATGATATTAACGCCAATTTAACCGGAACGGTTCCCGCGATTTTAGGAGATTTGTATTCTCCGATTAATCTTATGTATGGTGCAAAGATGGGTAGAATCCTGCTTGGTTTAACCTATAATATGTCCTATGCTTCGGAAAGCGACGTTACTACATTAGAAAACGGCAATAAGGATGAGGATATTACAACCTACTACAAGCACAGGTTTACGCCTTCTGTTACCCTGTTGCTTGGTGAAAGCGCAAGTCTCGACTTGTCGGCAAATATCGGATTGCATTTTCTTGACGCCTATGAACGTTCTGTTTCCGCCAACGGCAATATTGATTGGGATATGCTGATTACCCCCGCATCCCTTATGAATGAATTGGGCGGAGCTATTCAGTTTAATACCGATATTTCTCCTGCGTTTAGAGCATCTATCAGAGTTTTCGGTTCAACTATGAACCTTGGATATAGTATCACCAATGCCGGTGTTCCCGAAATGCAGGTCGTTGATTACAGGAATAATATCGGGGTTCGTGCCGGTGTGAGATATATACCTGTTGAGTTTATAACTCTATTTGCAGACCTTTACGGTAGCTTCGGCGAAATTTTTCAGGAAGAATTGGTTGACGGAAATCAGGTAAGCGGAAGCTTCAGCAATGTCGTAACTTATTGCGTTATACCCTCGTCGGTTCTCGGCGCACAGGCGCATGCGGTAACCAAGGGCGGCGCAAGATGGGTTTTCCGCTTTGGTATGATAGCCGAATATACCGTTAGCGAAAACCGGGTTCCCGCAGGTAATGATATTAACGTGGTTACGACTACCGGTAGTTCTTACACCCCTATAATCGGGTTAGGGTTTGTTAAACGCCCATGGGTTATTAACGTACAGGTTGCCCCCGCATTGCTTAACGATACAATTGCAGTTCTTTCAACCGCGGCAAATACCCCGCCCATAGCGCGTATTACGGTTAATTATATCTTTGATATACCGTCTGCTAAAAAATAAATTATAATATTAAAACGGCGGTAAGGGGATTTTCTCTTACCGCCTTTTTTTTCATTTTTTTCTAAAATAGGTTATCATATATGGGGAATTTTTGTATGAGAGAGGTTCGTATGAAACCTTGTATTAGGTTTATGGTTTTGATATTTATTCTTTCAGCAATTACTGCAAATCTTTTTTCTTCTGAGATACTTTTAAGCCGCGATATTAAGCGTGGAATGAAAGGATACGGATATACGGTTTTTCAGGGATGGGATAGCGAGCGTTTTGAGGTTGAAATTATAGATGTTATGAGAAACGCTTTTGCAGGCAACGACCTTATTCTCGCGCGGCTTAGCGGGAACATTCTCGAAAAGAGCGGGGTTATTGCGGGTATGAGCGGGTCTCCCGTATATATCGACGGGAAACTTATCGGCGCCGTGGCTTATACTTGGTCTTTTCAGAAAGAACCGATTTGCGGGATTACTCCTATCAAAATGATGCTCAACGAACGTAAAAATGCAGACCCTCCGCTATTCGGAGATAACGATAATGTCAAACGTATTGCTATGCCGGTAACCTTACATGGATTCCATCCCGAAGCAAGGGAATTTCTCAACGAAAAATTTGCCGATACGGGATTTTCTTTTGCCGACAGCGTAGGCGGTGCAAGTTTAGAACTTCCCGCGGACCCAGCCTTTAAAGCGGGGGATGCCGTTTCGGTGAACTTGGTTGACGGCGACCTTAGCATTTCCGTTATCGGGTCGGTAAGTTTCGTATCCAATAATGATATGCTTATTTTCGGGCATCCCTTTGATTTAGCGGGTAATATTTCGCTTCCCGTATCCAAGGCATATATCTATACCGTAATCCCTACATCCACCATATCTTTCAAGATGGGTGCGGGCTCTAAACCGTCGGGCGCCACCGTGTTTGACGGGAGGTCGGGGGTTTATGTCCGTCTTGATAAAACCGCGTCTATGATTCCTTTCAATGTCAATATAAAAACTCATTCGGGTAATCATAGATATTCATTCAGGGTTACACCGGAGAAAAATTATTTATCAAGTCTTGCTTCTTCCGCATTGGTTTCATCTGTGGCAAATCATTTAGGCTATTTTGATGATAAAACCGTAACGATGAGATTTTCTATTGATATACAATATAATGGGAAAATACATAAGGTAACAAATGAGATTGTATATTCGCAATTACTCAGCTTGTATAATATTAGAATGATGATAATGGATTTATACGGCTATTTCGGGCTATTGCAACAAAATGCTCTTACCGATATAAATATAACAAAGGTTGACGTGGATGTTATAATAGAGCGGGGAGTGAATTATTATGTTGTGGAAAATGCGATAACCGATAAGACCTTTTATTCACCCGGCGAAACTATGAAAATTAACGTGATACTTTGGCAATACAAGGGAACATATATAACGAGACGGATGGAGGTGGATGTTCCTCAGAATCTAAGTCCGGGTAAATATTTTGTTTATATCGGGAGCGAACCTGCGGTAAACAGCCGTATCCGCGGGCTTTATCCTCATTATTATACAATTGAGACATTCGCCGATTTGATTGATACGGCAAACCGTCGCGAATATCGTAACAAGTTGCTTGCCGTATTTTTACACACCGAATCCGGCTTTGTTATGGGAAAAAATAAACTTTTTGGTATGCCCGAGTATTATATGAATATGTTCAACGTGCAGACAGCTTCGGGAAAACCTTTGCTGTTTCCGCGAAGGGTGGAAAACTTTGTATTTATGGATAGTCCCGTATTTGGAACTTTTGATTTTAGAGTTGATATTGACGGGAGTAACACAAGGGGCGGTGAGTAAATGAAAGATTATGAAAGTTTAAAAAACGGGGCTTTAGACCGTTTCTGGACTATTCCTAATATGCTGACAATAGCCCGTATTATTCTGCTTATACCTATAATCAGGTTATTGCGCGATGGAACGCCGGAATCTTTTCTTATAGTTTTTATATTGATAATAGTAGGGTATCTTACCGATATGTTTGACGGATTAATAGCGCGAATGACAAATCAGGTCAGTAAGGTCGGTATGATACTTGACCCGGTAAGCGATAAACTTGTGGCGGTTACTTTATCGGCGGCGCTTCATATTTTAGAGTTATTGCCGTTTTATTTTTTTTTATTGATTGTTATTCGCGAAATAATTATTTCGCTCGGCGGGCTTTATGCCATTACAAACAGGAAAGCTATAACACTGCCGTCTGTTTGGGGCAAACTTCACACCCTCGTTTTCGGCATAGTTATTTCTTTTTATCCGCTTAATTATTCATCGCTTGCGCTTACCGATTACGAGGTATTAAAAAATTCGGTTAATGCAATTGTTGTTTACGGGACTTATGTGTCTATCGCTCTTATAGTTATATCCACCGTTACTTATATTTTGCGCTTTATAAAAAATTTTATCATTACCCGAAAAGAGGAGACAACAGATAAATAATATTCTGGGTTCGGAGGTAGAATATGGATAATTTTAAATATTCAATACCCACGGAAATATATTTCGGAAAAGGCTCAATAGAGGGGGTGGGCGAGGAAGTATGCAAATTTTCAAAAAAAGTTTTGCTGGTATTCGGTAGCGACAGGATAAAACGCAGCGGGCTTTTTGATAAAATATCGGAATTGCTGAAATTATCGGGGATTGAGCTTTTTGAACTTGGAGGGGTAAAGCCTAATCCGAGAGTTGACGGTGTTCGCGAGGGTATCGGTATTTGCCGTGAGAATTCCATCGGGTTTATACTTGCAATCGGCGGCGGAAGCGTAATAGATTGCGCAAAGGCAATAGCAGCCGGGGTTCAGTATCAGGGGGACGTTTGGGACTTTTTTGTAAAGAAAGCGGTTATTACAAGCGCTTTGCCGATTGGTGCGGTTTTAACATTGGCAGCCACAGGCTCCGAAATGAACGGAAACTCCGTTATTACGAATTTGGAAACCCAACAGAAACTTGCTGTCGGCAACCCTTTGTTGAGGCCTAAATTTTCCGTGCTTGACCCGGAATATACTTACAGCGTGCCTCCGGAACAGACTGCTGCCGGCACCGTTGATATTATGAGCCATATTTTCGAGCAATATTTTTCTCCGACACCGGATACATATTTGCAGGACAGACTTGCCGAGGCGCTACTTAAAACCTGTATAGAGTTTGGTCCCTTTGCTATGAAAAACCGGAATGATTACAACGCGCGTGCGAATCTTCTGTGGGCGGGGACTCTTGCCCTTAACGGTATAATCGGTTTAGGCAAAAACGGCGACTGGGCTACTCACGGTATTGAGCATGCCGTAAGCGCCGTTTCGGATATGACACACGGGGTTGGGCTTGCTATTCTTACCCCCGCGTGGATGAAAACGGTCTTGGATAACAAAAATGTCGAAAAATTCGTAAATCTTGCCCGCAACGTTTGGGGTGTCGGCGATGACGGCGATGATATGATTATTGCGCAAAAAGGTATTGATGAAACCTCTAAGTTTTTTGCTTCCCTCGGTATGCCTCTTAAACTCAGCGAGGCGGGTATTGAAAAGAGGCTGCTACCCGTAATTGCCGATAAAGCCACCGAATTCGGGACACAGGGCAGTTTTAAAGTATTGAACAGGGATGCCGTTTTAAAACTTCTTGAGCTTGCTTTTTAAACAGCTTATTCAAAATTAACGCGATAAATTATATTAAACGAAATCTTGTGGTTTCCTCCGTCAAATTTCGTTTCTCCCAATGGGATTGTCCAGTCAAACCCTAAACTTGCTCCCCAATTTTGAAAAGGGAAAAATTGAGTTTCAAACATAAGGCTCATAAATTCGCTATTCATAAAAGAAAAATTCATTCCCCAAAAGACATTCCAGTTCGATATAATTGAATATTTTGTCTTGATATAAGGACAAAGCATTCCTACTTTACTCCAAGATTCGTCGGAATAAGGGTCATATTCAATGCCTGCGGAATAGCCGAGATGAATCCCGGCAATTACCGATAACTTCGGATTGAAATTAAACCATAATTCCAAACCTGCCAAGGCATTATCCAAATCATCGCTAATTCGTTCGTTCACAACACCCGGAATAAAAAATGCAATACCGAAGCCGAATCTTTTAAAAATTGCATTAAAACCGAGAACGGGAACCCAATTAAATCCCTCGTATATAAAACTTCTTATTCCCCAAGAGGTGTAGAATGCGCGCTGAATATGAATTTCATCGCTGACGTAAACCATTCTTGTCCGGTAAAGTATCCTTGCTTCATCATCCATCGGCGGAACTGCCTCCGCAAGGTCTTTTTGCAAACTTTCAACTATGCTGTCTATTGTATCAAATATATCAAGCCCGCCCTTTCCTATATAGGTTTGTATAAACTTTGAGTTGCGATTAATCAGGTCAAAAGCGTTGATTGATATATATATTTTTTCATCATAAACATAATAGTAGCCGTAAACAAGTATATCCGTCCCCGCATTATAATAATGTCTTATTTCATTTTCGGTAATTTCCCGGATAATACGGTTTGTTGAGTTGATATTGTAGTACTCAATATCAAAAAGTATAGTGAACCCCATTTTTTGTAAAGAAATCAAGCGCAATTAAGGTGGTTCAAAGGCATTTCTGTATTTCCAAAATACACTGTTGCAGGGGTTAGATATCTCAGGCTTTGATGATATCTTTCC
>Ga0334898_1001546_pt1 | contig 24796 bp, 23 predicted proteins | sample GraSluR3_MG_10_FD_207228 | JGI IMG/M metagenome (GOLD analysis project Ga0334898, IMG submission 207228) | Sludge microbial communities from methane-producing bioreactor in Wageningen University, Netherlands - Granular Sludge_3_08-R3 | ecosystem: Engineered > Bioreactor > Anaerobic >... | reverse complement strand
TAGATTATTTTTGATTCTCCATTCATTTTTACCATGATACACTACAATAGGTAAAACTACTGGAAACTTTTTTGAACTTTTATTATATTTCCTCTCCCAAATTCTAATAATATATTTTAATACTTGCAAAACGGTTTTCTCTGTATAGTAGCTTTTATTCTCATACAGAATGTATATATAGCCTTCTGTGTTGTTTATATCTACTTTATACAACAAATCAGAAAAATATTGTCTTAAATTACCCTCAACAAATGTACCGTCTTGATGATTTAATGTGTCAATATTCATATATTTTAAAATATCAGCAGGTAAATTATTTTTAAGAAAATCTTTGGAGATATCTAAATTACTGAATGTAGCTTTAAAAAATGAATCATGAGGTTTTTTAGGATCAAATTTGATATTTTTTTTATTTTTATCTATTGAATTATTATTATCGTTATTATTATTCAATACATTCACCTATCCTATGACTATTAAATTTAAGTACTATTAATTGAAAAATATTAATCTGAAAGGGGTTAATTTTCTGATTCCTTCTCTGCAGTTTACCCTGCTTTAATCCATGTTCTGTTACTCTGATTTTCAACCCTGCTCTTAATTCACTTATACCATGATTAGCTTAAAAAATGAAAATGAATTTAAATTATTTATTTCAAATGCAGCTCTATTGAAATCTAGTGCAAGATTGCTTAATTAACTATCATATATGTTTTTTGTAAATATTACGTTTAAAATCAAGATTTTTATTTACTAATTATTTAATCAGAGCCATCAATTAAAACATAATTAACAATCAATTATATCATATTCATTTTAATATATCAAATTCTAATAATTTAAAAACAAAATTAACATTATAAATTTTAAAAATAAAAAATGCACCGTCTGATATTTCAGACAATGCATTCATTTTTTATTTTTTAATTTCCGTTTTTTTTGATATACCATCAGGGCAGACACATAGGCCTGTCCTACAATCAATTTACTTCGCTCATTTCGTTATAAAAAAAATACCCTCATCCCCATTACACGATTTCATCTCAACACTTATTTCTTTACCGCAACCTTCGCATACAAAACTATACGCCATTCCCTCTTGTATATCTTTCCACGGAAATAATTCTACATCTATTCTTTGTTCATCACATCCAGGGCATAACATATACCCCATATCTTTTAAACTTGCAAAACTATAAAAATAAATTCTTGGTATCCCCATAAATCACCCGTTTTATATATTATCTTTATTTTTTCTATCATGCCAACTTCTATCTATCTTTTAAAATCTATAGTGCTACATTTTTCTATTGGAAGCTTAACGCTTTTTCCTTCAACAGAAGACTTATAAACCGCAAGAACAAGTTCAAGTGCATTTCTTCCATCTAAAGCAGTTACATAAGGCTCTCTATCATTAATTATAGCATCAATAACATCAGAATACAATGGATTATGGCCAAAACCATAAACATTTGGAGGATTTTCCCTGTAATTTTCTTTAACTTCTTCCGGATTATCTAAATCATCTGCAAAATTCCATTCTTCAATCAAATTTACAGATTTTCCACCAGCTTTTACAGTACCCTTTTCGCCAAAAATATATAAAGTTTCTTCTAAATTTTTTGGATAAATATTTGTAGTTCCTTCAATAATCCCGTAACTACCATTAGCAAATCTTATAAGTGCCATACCCAAATCTTCAGCTTCAATAAAATCATGCATTAAATTATCTGTTATACCGACTACTTCAATTATATCATCACCCATCATCCACCTTAACAAATCAATATTATGAATACATTGATTCATTAAAGCTCCACCATCCTGCTCCCAAGTGCCTCTCCAGGGAGCTTGTGTATAATAATCTTTACCTCTATTCCATCTAATATGAGCAGTTCCATGCAAAAGTCTGCCAAATCTATTTTCTTCAACAGCACTTCTTATTTTTTGAATTGACTTATTAAATCTATTCTGATGACAAGCACAAACTTTTAGATTTTTTTCTTTAGACTTTTCAATAATTGCATCAGCTTCTTCAAGAGATAAAGCAATAGGCTTTTCAATTATTAAATTGACTCCAGCTTCAATACACTCTAAAGAAATTTTTCCATGTTTCCCACTTTCAGTACATATAGCAATTAAATCAAGATTTTCATTTTTAATCATATCATTATAATCAATATACTTTTTTATTCCTTGTAAATTAAATCTTTTAATAGTATCGTCCATTTTTGATTCTTCAATATCACAAACAGCTACAATATCAAGATTGTTATCAAGAGCTGCTTGTATATGATTTGGAGAAATTCTTCCACACCCTATTAAAGCAAATTTTAATTTATTCAAAGAAAAAACCTCCTATTATTTATGATTATGGCACAAGTCGCTTGATGAATGCAGCACAAGTCGCTTGATGAATGCAGCACAAGTCGCTTGATGAATGCAGCATAATTCGCTCGATGAATGCAGCACAAGTCGCTTGATGAATGCAGCACAAAACGCTTGATGAATGCAGCACGAACCGCCTGATGAATGCAGCACAAGTCGCTCGATGAATGCAGCATAATTCGCCTGATGAATGCAGCACAAGTCGCTTGATGAATGCAGCACAAGTCGCTCGATGAATGCAGCACAAGTCGCTTGATGAATGCAGCACAAGTCGCTTGATGAATGCAGCATAATTCGCTTGATGAATGCAGCACAAGTCGCTCGATGAATGCAGCATAATTCGCTTGATGAATGCAGCACAAGTCGCTTGATGAATGCAGACACTTCGTGTCTCGCAAAAAATCGTTTAATAATATTAATTAATTACTTTTGCTTAAATGACTTATAAAATTAACAAGCTTATTTTTAAGTTTTGTAAATGTTTTTTCTAATTCATTATATTCATCTTCTGTTATAAAATTTAGTCTTTTGCTTATTATAACTTGTGTTTGAAGTTCATTTAAAGAGCCTTTTGCAATATATAAAAACTGTATAAAATCTTTAGTTGTTCTTCTGCCTTTACCTTCGGCAATATTTGAAGGTATAGATAGAGAGCATCTTCTCATTTGCGATATTAATCCATATATTTCTTCTTTTGGAAATTTTTTTGTCAAAATATAAATGGTTTCTGTTAAATCCACTGCGATATTCCATATCTCTAAATTTTTAAATTCCATTTTCTACTCCATTCCTCAATGCCGTTCTCCGCATGCATTCCTCAATGCCGTTCTCCGCATGCATTCCTCGATGCTGTTCTCCGCATGCATTCCTCAACGCTGTCTTCCGCGTGCATTCCTCGATGCTGCCCTTCGCATGCATTCCTCGATGCTGTTCTCCGCATGCATTCCTCAATGCTGTTCTCCGCATGCATTCCTCAATGCTGTCTTCCGCATGCATTCCTCGATGCTGCCCTTCGCATGCCCTAAAGCAGTTCAACATTCTCTCTATTTTTAACTTTTTTCATAGCATTTTTACTATCAAAAACAAAAATTGAATTTTTTTGAATAAATTCATAATCAATATTAGTATGAGCAGTAGTTATAACTACTAAATCAGCTTCTTTCAATTTTTCTTCAGTCAATTCTTTTATACCTTTTTTATTATTTCCTTTAAATTCATATTCTTCTACATAAGGGTCATAAAATTCAACTATTGTTCCTTCATTTTCAAATATTTCAATTACTTTTAAAGCAGGGCTTTCTCTATAATCATCAATATCCTGTTTATACGCTACACCTATTACTAAAACATTTGAACCATTCAAAGGTTTTTTGAACTTATTTAATATCTTATCGCATCTTCCAACAACATAAGCTGGCATACTGTCATTTATTATTCCAGATGTTTCGATTAATTGTGTGTGATAACTATATTCTCTCGCTTTCCAACTTAAATAATAAGGATCTAAAGGAATACAATGTCCTCCTAAACCTGGGCCAGGATAAAATGCTTGAAATCCATATGGTTTTGTTTTTGCCGCTTCAATAACTTCCCATACGTTTATTCCCATTTTATTACATATAATAGCCATTTCATTTGCTAATCCTATATTTATATTTCTGTAAGTATTTTCAAGAATTTTTTCCATTTCAGCTACTTTAGGTGAACTAGCTTCAAAAATATCGCTTTCCAAAACGTTTCTATACATAGCTGCTGCAACTTGTGTTGCATCTTTTCCTACTCCACCTACTACTTTAGGTGTATTTTTTGTTTTATATATCAAATTACCTGGGTCAACTCTTTCCGGTGAAAATGCAAGATAAAAGTCTTCTCCACATTTTAATCCTGAACCTTCTTCTAATAAAGGTAAAAGCAATTCTTCAGTTGTTCCTGGATAAGTAGTGCTTTCTAAAACAACTATAGATCCTTTTTTTAAATATTTTGCTATTTCAATTGTAGAATTTTTTACATAGCTTATATCAGGTTGCTGATATTCGTCTAATGGTGTTGGAACACATATTGCTATAAAATCTGCTTCTTTAACTATTGAAAAATCTGTAGTTGCAGATAACACTCCTTTTTTTACTATTTCTTCTAATTCTTCGTTTACAACGTCTCCAATATAATTGATGCCGTTATTAACCATTTCAACTTTTTTAGGTTGTACATCAAACCCAATAGTTTTGTAACCTGCTTTTGCTTTTTCAACTGCTAAAGGTAACCCTACATATCCTAATCCTATAACTGCAACAACTGCACTTTTATTTTCAATTTTTTCTAATAATATTTCTTTTATACTTTTATTCATATTTTCCCCCTATCTTATAGATTTAATAAATTCTATAAATTTCTTATGGTCAATTGCAAAATTTCCACTAACACTTTCTCCAGCATTAACTTTTTTTGTTACTACAGCGCCAATATTTACATTAGCATTCTCTCCAATTTCTATACCATTAGTAATAGTAGTAGCAAACCCTATCCAAGAATCGTTTTTTATTATAGTTCTACCACCAAATCCGGTTTGAGCAGCAATTAAAACATTTTTTCCTATTTTTACAGCATGTGCAACATGAATAAAATTATCCAATTTAGAGTTTTCTCCAATAATAGTATTATCCCAAGGATAAACCGCTTTATCTATACAAACATTTTGCTGAATCTCTACATTTTTTTCAATAACAACTCCTCCTAAATGTTTTACTTCTAAAATTGAATAATTTTTTTTATCTCTTTTGAATTCAAAACCTTCTCCCCCAATAATTGAACCTGCTCTAATTATGCAATTATCATCAATAACAGTGTTTTCTCTAATTACAACAAATTCTTCTATAACAACATTATTTCCAATAATGACATTTTCAGAAGCTATTGAAGATAAATTACTAATTTTACAATTATCTTTGATAATGGATTTAAAATTAGATCTAACATACTCTAAATTATCTTTTAAAAAATTGTGAATCCTAAAAAAAAGCATTCTTGGTTCTTCAACAATACATAAAGCTCTATTTGATATATGGCTAGAAATTTCTTTATTTGTTATTATTATAGAGGCATTATCAGAAAGATTATCAATAAATTTTGGATTATCTAAAAAAGTACAAAAATTATTTTCCAAAGAAGATTCTGATAAAGCTAATGTTTCAAATTCTATATCTTCAGTGATTTCATGACTTAAAACATTCATTTCTTTTAATATGCTAGATAATTTCATTTTTGATTCCTCCTTTAAATTTTTTTATCACTTGAACTATATATTCTTTTTCTTCATCGGTTAATTCGGCAAACATAGGAATGGCAAATGTTCTTTTAGATAAATATTCAGCGTTTGGCATATCTCCTTCTTTATATAATCCGATATATGCTTTTTGAAGGTGTAAAGGTACTGGGTAATATATACCTGTCGCTATTCCATTATCTTTTAAATATTGTACTATTTCTTCTCTTTTTTCTGATTGTAGTATATACATGTGATAAACGTGTTTAACGTTTTCATCTTCAAAAGGGGTTATTAAATGTATTTCTTTTAATTTTTCATTGTAATAATAAGCGTTTTCTCTTCTTTTGTTATTCCATTCGTTTAATAAGGGAAGTTTAACTCTTAAAATAGATGCTTGAAGTTCGTCTAATCTCGAATTATGTCCTATAATATAATTATAATATTTCAATGGGTTATATACAGTATTATCTGTCGAGTTATCTTCTTCAACGTTTTCTGAAATATTGTTTAATAAATTATATGCTTTTTTACCGTTTTCACCACTTCCATGAGTTCTTAATCCTCTGCATATTATTGCAAGATTATCATCATTCGTAACTATAATTCCTCCATCTCCTGCACATCCAAGATTTTTTGTTGGAAAAAATGAAAAACAAGATATATCTCCTAAATTACCTATTTTTCTATTTTTATATTCTCCACCTACTGCCTGACAAGCATCTTCAATAACTTTTAAATTATATTTTTTTGCAATTTCATTTATTTTATCCATATCACATGATTGTCCAAAAATATGAACTGGCATTATAGCTTTTGTTTTTGAGGTGATTTTTCCCTCTATCTTTGAAACATCTATATTGAATGTTTTTAAATCCACATCTACAAAAATAGGTTTTGCTCCTACAAAAGAAATGCTTTCTGAAGTTGCAAAAAAGCTGAAAGGTGTTGTAATAACTTCATCACCTTCTCCTATCCCTAATGATTTAAGTGCTATAATAAGAGCATCAGTACCATTAGCTACAGAGATTGCGTGTTTAACCCCTATAAAATCTGCAAACTCTTTTTCAAAAGATTTTACATTTTCACCCATTATATAATTAGCAGAACTAAGAACGTTTAATACATTTTTTTCTACTTTCTCCTTAATAGTTTCATATTGTCTTTTTAAGTTTATTAGTGGAATTTGCATTTTACCCCTCCCTTTTCATAGACACATTTCCATTATCGTCTATTTTGAATATATATATATTTTGTATTTTATTATTCACAGCATTTTTCATTATAGCTTCTGAATGTCTGAATGAAGCTATAATAACAGCATCATAATCTTTCTTTGAAACATCTTCAGGTGAATAAATAGTAATGCCATGAATTTTATCACCTTGTTTAGATAAAGAATCATCTATAAAACCAGCAACCTCTAAATTTTCTGAATTCAAAACTTTTAAAACAGTTCCACCTATAACTCCTGCACCATATAAAAAAATCTTTTTTATATTATCTTTTTCCAAAACATCTAAAACACTTAAAAACGAATTTTTTGTTTCCGAAAACATCTTTGAAACTTCGTTTACAAAAGAAACTATTAAAAACTGAAGTCTTATTTTTCCAGATTCAGTTAATTCATATTGCATAATTCTTTTATTTTCTCCAAGCTTTAATAGAAAACCCTTATCCTCAAAATCTTTTAAATATCTATTAACCATAGAAGGCACAATACCAACATTTTTCGATAATTTTTCTTGGGAAATATCACTATTTTTTGAAATAAGCTTTAAAATCATCATTTCTCTGAAATTAGGGGAAGGATTAAAAAAATCAAATTCATCTAAATTTAAAATAACAACCACCTCTTTATTCATTCACTAAGTGAATTATATCATAAAAAACAAAAACAGTCAAGTTATCGACTGTTTTTATGGAGAAAGATTAAAGCTTTATTTTTAATTTTTTTCTATAGTTATAGATAAAAATAGATATCATTAAAGCTAATTTTATTATACTAGAAATTAAAATACCCAAACAAAAACCTATTAATCCATATAAATTAAAAAATAAATATACCATAACAGTATAAGTTAATAAATTAATTAAATTAATAAATAGTTGCCAATTAATATGACTAAATTTTAATATAATTGGATGAATTACTACATTAATTAAACCAACCATTGAAGTTGCAGCTGTTATATGAACTAATTTTAAGGATTCTTCAGCCCAATTTGGATAAAGAAGTTTTAAGATGGGAGCGCTGATAAAGAGAACTAAAAAATATCCTATAAAACCAATTAATGAAATTGCTAATAGTATTTTAATAAAGATTTTTATTTTAAAATCTTTCATTTTAGCCAAATAACTTAACATAACTCCGGATAAAGGCGTAATTCCCATAGAAATAATCTTTCCTATTAAAGTTGCAGAGTAGTAAGTTGCAACAGCAGATGGGCCTAATAAAGGAAAAATTAATAGTTTATCTGCATATTTTAAAACGGATTTTACAAATGAAGAAATGTATAGAATTATTACTTTATAAGTAGTGTTATAAAAAAACTTTGTTACTTTAAAACCCTCTTTTAAAAGATTAGATTTCTTGCTGACAAAAAACAGGCTAAAAAAAGCCCCGAAAAGATAAATTAATTGCCAATATCCAATAAATTTAAATGCGACTAATCCAGCTAAATATCCTAAACCCATAATTAAGTTATTGATTAATATATATTTGTAATTAATTAGTATTCTAAAACTAACAATAATATATTCTCTTATTAAATTTAAAAGGGAAAAAATAACGATTAATAATATATCAAAAAATGAAAAAAAACCCATGTAATAAATAGTTCCTATAATTATAACAATTGTATTAATCATCATACCAGATAATAGCAAAATATTAAAATCACCGTTAAGCTTGTTTTCTGCATATTTTTCATTAAGTAATAAACGAATATTATTAAGAACATTTCCAAAAGGTAAACTAAATAAATTTGACATACTAATTAAAGTTATTATTAAACCATATTTTATATCACCTAACTCTAAGGCAATTGTTGGTAGAATTATTAATTGTAATAATAATATGGGAATTGTTGTTGCCGAAATACTTAAAATTGAATCAAAAATAATTTTACGTTTAATCATTTTTTTCATCCTTAACCTTATTTTTTTTATATTTCAAAATATTAACAGTTATTCCTAAAAAAATCCAGAATTTAAGATCTATTAAATATGAGCCGCTAACCATAAGATGAACAAAACCCAAACTTATCCATAATACTATGAAATTGTAATTTTCATTATTTCTCGAAGCTAAAGTTTTAAAAATTATAAATAATAAAGAAAAACATAAAAATGTTCCTATAATAATTCCAAAATTAGCGATTATTTCAATAAAAAAATTGTGTGAATAAACCCCTTCAGCAATTCTTCTATCTCCAGCAATACCAAGACCAAATAAAGGATTTTCAAAAATTTTTATAACTACATTTTCATAAATCTTTTCTCTGCCACTTAAATATATGCCTTCATTAAAAAATAAAAATATTGTTCGACTGTTTAAATTGAATTTAAGAAGAAAAATATAAATATACATAATTATTTCTTCCAAAAAAACAAAAACTGATAATCCTGTAAAAATTAAACTTATTTGAATAAAAAATCTTTTTTTTGTTTTTTTTAAATATGGATTTAAAATCTTAAAAAAAGAAAATGCAATAACGCATAAAATAGGTCCTCTTGAACCTAAAGCTAAAATAATGAATAAAGAAAATATTGATAAAATAAAATATTTTAAAGAAAAATTATCAAAAAAATCTTCCAAAAATAACAATGCTGGTAAAAGTATATAATAAGATAGTGCCATACTATAAGTCCCTAATGTTTTTTGACCTAAAAATATTGATATTGCTAATAATGAACCAAATGAGAAAACTAAATAACTAGAAAGTTTCATTATTTTCTTTAAAATATTAAAATTTCTTATGCTTAAAGAATAAATAAAAGCAGGTAAACACATAAAGAAAAAAGGAAATATTAATTCATTTAAAAACATTCTATTTTCTGGAAAAAAAGTGTAATGAATAATAAAAATAAATGAAGAAAAAAAATATATTACAAAAAAAGTATTCAAACTTCTTTTTATAACAACGGGCAATGCATAAAGAAAAGCCAAGCCTACCAAGATTTTTGATGAAAATTGAATTAAAACATTTGTGTTTGAGCCTGATAAATTAAAATATATAATAACAAAAAATTGAATCGTTAAGATAACAAACGATGCCATAAGAGCAATACTTATTTTTTTATCTTGTTTATTTTGAAGAACTATTTTATCTAAATTAGTCATTTTCAAAATTATACCTCTTTTCTAATTAAATCTAAAAAATAAATTAATGATTAGATTATTTTTTTGAGAATTATATTTTTGTTGGTTGATCATAATAAATTTGGTTTAAATTTTTTACTACTTCTTCCCATTTATAAAAATGTTGAATTTTTTTTAAATTATCATATTTTATATTTAATAAATTTCTATTTTTTAAAATATTGTTTAATAAAGTTTTTATCTCATCAACATTATTTTCATCAATCGTAAAACCTATATTTTTTTCTGAAACAAAACTTGAAAGTTTCATCTTACTGCTAACAATAAAAGGAGTTTTTGTGATTATAGCTTCAAAATATTTTACGGGCTCAGCAATATAATTTTGAAAATTATTCATCGGATATACTATAAATGAAATATCAGTATTTTTATATAATTCAGAACTTTTAGAATAATGATAAGCACCTGTTATAAAAACATTTTGATAATTTTTTTGTATTTTTTTTAGTTTTTCTAAAGCAACGCCACCTCCATGTATATAAACAATAACGTTTTTAAAATCTTTACAAGCTTCCATTAAGTTTTTAAGTTGATTAAATTGCCTAACAACTCCAATATATGAAATTCTTAAATTGTCAGAATGAATTTTATCTTCGCTTCCTATAAAATCTTTTTTTAAAGGATAATTGGGTAAAAAAATTAATTTATTTTGATTGCTTTTTTTAATAAATTTTTTTTGAGCTGAATTAACATAAATAATATAATTAGATTTTGATTGTAAAAAATTTATCAAAAATCTAGTCAAATGTTTTGAAAAAACGCTATTTTTTTTAGCTTCATAATATTCATGCATATCAAAAATAATTTTTGATTTTTTTGATTTTATTAAATAACCAGCGATCATACCATCTAAATCATGACAATGTAAATATTCATAAGTTTTATTTTTGATATATTTTTTACACGCTTTAATAAATTTTAAATATGATTTTAATTGTTTTAACCCTGTTCCAGGCTCTGAATAAGGATAAAATCTTTTAATCTTTATTCCATCTATTATTTCATAAGGTTTATCAATGAATTCATTTTTTCTATCCCAACAGAGAATTTCAACTTCAAAACCATTTTCAACTAAATATTTTGCCTCTTTAAAAACTCTAACATCAGGTCTAAAAAGATTTGTTAAAATCATAAAAATTTTTTGCAATTTATTTTCCTCCAATAAAAAATAAATATATAATTCAATGAAAATTTTATTTTTTAAGAATTTCATTTATCGAATTACAAGAAAAATATATTTATTAATAATTTTAAGTTAGTGATTAAATCAATAAGATTTTTTGTTAATCAAATATTATAAGGATTAATAAAAATTCTTTCTAAATTATCGGTTAGTTTTTTAAAATCAAAATCTTTAGAAGCTATTAAGGCATTTTTGCAATATTCATTATATTTTTCAGGAGGCATATTATAAAATCCTATTATTTTATCAGCTAATAATGAAAAATCATTTGATTCTATCGTGATACCGCAATCATATTTTTTTAATATGTCGTATTTTCCACATTTCATATTAGATATTGAGGGTTTTCCAGAAGCCAAATAATCAAATAATTTATTTAAACTTAAACCGTATTTATATAATTCAACTTCAGCTCCTGTAAAAATATTTAAATTTGAGTTAGATAAAATATATGGAATATATTTTTTTTCTACTCTATTTTTAAAAATAACATTTTCTAAATTATTTTTTTCTTTATAATTTATTAATTTTTCTAATTCTACACCATCACCATAAATCAAAAAAATTATTTTATCTAATCCCCTCTCTTTAATCAATTTAGCAGTTTTTAAAATCACATCTACTTTATTAGGTATGCCAATAGTTCCCGTGTATATTACTTTAAAAGTTTCTTTGTTTGTTAAATCAAAATCTTCAATAGTATTTTTTGTTAAATTTTGATTAAAGGCCTCTAAATCTATACCATTATTTATATGATAAACTTTGTTTAAGTCAATTTCTTTATCCCATTTTTTATCTTTTATATATTCTTTTCCACCTTCCATAGTAAAAATTAACTTATCTGCTTTTTTATATATCCATTTTTCTCCTGCATATAATAATTTTGCTAAAATACTCTTCTTTTTTAATGAGCCGAATTCAACTAATGTTTCAGGCCATAAGTCTCTAACTTCACATATGCAAGGAACATTTAATTTTTTTGCAATTTTTATTCCTGCAACTAAAGTTAAAGGGTGAACACTTGAAGCATATATAACTTCAGGAGATCCGTACTTATTGATAATTTCTTTATAATTTTTCATTAGTCCCTGATAAAAATCAATCATATTGAGAATTCTATTTTTTTTATTTCCAAAAAATTTTCTAGTATTAATAATAATATATTTTCCAAAATCATCTTTTTCAGTAATATATTTACTATTATCTTTTATTAAGGATTCAGAGCCTTTTTTTACAGTGCTCGCACAAAAAAGAAATACCTTATGTCCTTTTTTAGATAAATATTTTGAAAACCAAACATGTCTATTTTGATGTTCTATTGATGGAGGAGCAATATGATGATTCATTATCCAAATATTAGATTTTTTCATAATTATTCCTACTTTCATACAAGCTTATTTTAAACATTATTAGAAATCATTTTTAGTTCAGCTATGACTTCTTCATTAACTTCTCTATTATATATAATATCTAAATTTTTTTCTAATATACTATTTTCCCAATTCCACCATTCGATATCTAAAAATTCTTGAATAATTCTTTCATTAAATCTCTTTCCAATAACTTTTGCAGGAACTCCCACAACTATACTATAAGGTTCTACATTTTTAGTCACAACTGCCCCTGCACCAATTATTGCTCCATTTCCTATAGAGACCCCTCTATTTACAGTAGCATTCGCAGCTATCCAAACATCATTTCCGATTATACATTCGCTTTGTTCATCGCCGTAATTAAAAAATTTTACTGAATGTTCTTGATTTTTTTTAGAACCATTCATATTATGAAATCCCCACAAACTACTGTTTGTAACTTTCTTATAATTATGATTTTTACCTCCTAATGAAACATTCCAACTAATAGAGCAAAATCTTCCGATTTCAACTCCACGTATAATAGTGTTGAATCCAGTATACGTAAATTTTCCAATTTTTGACTGTTGAATGAAATTCCTTTTGTTAATTGCAATATTACTTTCTAAAGTGCTTTTTAAAATACTTGTAGAATCTCCTATTTGAATAAAATCTCCTAAATTACTATACTTTACTTCTACATCTTTATATATAATACAAGATTTTCCTATAGTACTTTCAAGAAAAATTGTATCTTTTGCTATTTTATTATTCATAAAATTACATCTCCTATAAAAATTATCATAATGTTGTAACAGCTTTTCTCGGTTCAACACAACAACATAGTCTAAGACAAACAATTCTTACTCCACTAGCTCTTTGAGGACCTATATTTAAAAATGTAGCTAAAGCTGTAGTATTACCCTTTAAACCTAATGGACCAACATTACTTTTATTTATTTTTTCTGTAATTTCTTTTTCAATATTATTTTGAATACCAAAATTTCCTTTTGCCATTGCTTCTAGCATTAAAGAGGCTGCTTCAAAATGAGTTCTCCCTATTCCAATTGCTGGAACACATGGAGTACATCCCAAATTGCTAACCTCTTCTTTAGCCCATTCAACTATTTCATCAACAACAACATTAATACTATGTTGATGAAATATTCTATAAGTTTTTCCCCTAATTTCTGGGCCTCCACCTTGCATAAGAATATATAATCTTATTACATCTTCATCTATTTCTTTAATAATAATTGGAGGAGGTTCTAATTTACTAGGATCATCATACAATCCAGAAGATTGCTCTATTCTTTCTATAGAATTACCTTTTACAGCCATAGGTCTTCCAGGTAGTTTTCTTAACCCTTCTGATATTCCTTCGTGAATATAGTTCAACATTTCACCGCTAACACTCTTATTTTTTCCTACTTCCAATATAACATGAGGTATTCCAGTATCATCACATAAAGGTGTTTTATTCTTATTAGCAACATAAGCATTTTCAAGCATATTTTCTAATATCCATTTTGCTCTGGGATTGCGTTCGTTGGATATAGCACTTTTAAAAGCCTTTATTTGATCTTCTCGGTAAGAACTTGCCGCTTCTATTAATGTTTTTTTAACTTTTTCTATAATATTAGTTTTATTCATTAGTAACATCTCCGTTATGTAATGATTTGCCATGAATTGCTGCTACTATAATAGGAAATTCTACTATTTCAAGAAGATGTAACGCTTCCATACCTTCTTCTTCAAAGGCAATTATTTTTTTTGATATTATTTTACTTTCCAATAAAGCTGTTACTGGTGGAATTGTAGCGTAAAAAGAATTATAGCTTTTAAGTTCATGAATAGTATCATTCTTTAAAGCCCCTTTACCCAAATGCATTTTTACCCCATGTTTTGACAAAAAAGGTATATTACTTTCTATTTCTAATTTATTACTAGAAGTTGGACCAATTCCCGCTGGACTTACTGCAGTATGAAATATAATGCTTCCTTCTAAATTTATATTGTAATTATTTAGTCTGTTTGATTTTATTAAATCAACTAATTTAGGTAACACGGCGTCTCTAGCAGTATAAATATATCCTGAAACTTTAATCATATCTCCTAACTTTAAATTTTTTACAGTTTCATTATCAATTGGTGTATTAATACTGATCATAAAATTACACTTCCTTACATAAATAATTTTAAATAAGTTTTTTCGTTTTCTATTACGCCATAAGCCTGAGATTTAGCAAATATTTTTTTTGCCCAGTTTCTATGAGGATTAATCTCGTTCATTTTATTAGAATTTTTACTTTTTATAACGCCCCCTTGAGTGTCTAATATTTGCTTTGCATCTTCATATTCTTCTCTTGTTACAGCTTGCATGGCATTAACATATTTTAGATGTGAAGGGTGAATTATAGTTTTTCCTACGAATCCGTTTGCTTTATCTAATATAACTTCTCTTAGCAAGCCGTCAATTGCTTCATCTACTATCAAATTTCTTTTTAACAAAGAATTATGAATATCACCTTCAGGAAGAGATTCAAATTTCATATTTTTATTAGCAAGAAAATATTCCCAAACAGGTGCTGAAATTACGTAATCTTCGCCTTCTCTATTAAGAAAATTAAGTATATCTGCTAAGCAATCTCTTATAGTTAATATATCGTATACAGAATAATCAATTCCTCTTCTAACACCAAATTTGGAAGAAAAATCAGTTGCTCCGACTCTTATATTAAGAATCAAATCTTTGTATGGCATTAGTAAGTTTTTAATTCCAGTTAATTCATAACTCCTGGTTTCTTTAAAAGCTATTTCAGCACTTTCAAGAATTGGCATTCCATATATTAATTCCTGAAATTTATTATTTAACTCTCTTAAGTGACTTAAATATAAGTATCCATTTTTTGTTGTAAATTTAGGAAACACAAATCCTGTAAGAATTTTTAAATGTTTTTTTGTCAGTCTATCAGTAAAATTTTTAAATTGTTCAATTGTTCTCACTCTAAGAAAAAATAAAGGAATATCATTTTGATTTATAGTTTCATTTTCTAAATCCACAGAAAGCTTTTCAAGTATTTCCAAAACATTATTTTCAGCTATAGGTAAATCTTCTTCAGCAGTTGCATCTTCAAAACACATTACCATAGAAGTTAACCCTATCAATTTTTTTTCTTTGATTGAATTTAAAATATTTTTTTTTCCAGGCATATAAAGTGTCGCACCTAAACAAAATTGTAAAATTTCTTTTTTAGTGTATTTGTCAAATTCTATAGGTTCTTTTATGAAAAGAAAGTTTGAATTATATTGATGATGTTTCAAAATTATCCCCCCATGATTTTTTTATTTTTAAATTATTTTATATATTAAATGTTTTAGTTAATAAAAATATTATATTTTAATTTTCAAAATTTAATTAAGTTTTTTTGTGTCAAAGAAAAAATTACTGCAGTTTACACTTAATATTTAATTCTTCAGCTAAAAGATTAATTTCTTTTATTTGATTTTCGGTTAATTTAACAAAAAGATTATTTTCTTTTGCTTTTTTATAAGAATTTTCTCCAGGTAAAAATACTTTATTGGGATCTCCACTATTTTTAACATTTTGAATCAGAACAGCTATTTTTTCATTATAATCATTTTTTGACATAAAAAATTCTGTATTCAATACAATTAATAAATGACCAAATTTTGAAAAACCTTCTTTTGTATTTAAAGGTTTTACATCTCCACCAAAAGCTGAACCCGTTAATAAACCGGCTAAAATATCTATCATAAGAGATAATCCATACCCCTTATGTTCTCCTATAGGGAGCATAGAGCCCATTAAAGCTTTTACAGGATCGTCAGTAGGATTCCCGGTTTCATCTATAGCCCATCCTAGAGGTATTTTTTCATTATTTTTTTTTGCTAAACGAATTTTTCCTCTTGCAGCAACTGAGGTTGCCATATCTAAAATTATATTAGGAAAATTCTTGCCACCAGGTGCAGCAAAAGCTAAAGGATTTGTACCAAAAACAGGCTTTTCTCCACCCCAAGGTGCGATGGCAGGAGATGAATTTCCCATTACTAATCCTATCATATTTTCTTTAGCAGCCATTTCAGCAAAATAACCAGCTGTTCCAAAATTATTGCTGTTTTTTATTCCAACCAATCCTATGCCGTTTTTTTTAGCCTTTTCAATAGCTATTTTCATTCCCTCAAAAGCCGCAACTTGTCCAAAACCATGCGTAGCATCTATTACAGATATAATAGAATTTTCTTTTATTAGTTTGTTTTTAGTTTCTGGAGACATTAATTTATTTTTTATTTTATTTAAATATATAGGAACTCTTATTATTCCGTGTGTATCTTTTCCTCTTTTGTGAGCATAAACAATAGTATCAGAGATAATTTCGGCATCTTTTTTTGAAACTCCAGAATATATTAATAGTTCTTCAGAAACACATTTTATATCAGATAATGAAACTAAAGTCATTAAATCAAGCCTCCTTTTTGAAAGAATCATATAATAAAAAATTTTTGATTATAGTTTTAGTTAATGGAACCTTTTTTTGAATAAATAGCTTCTGGATAATACGAATCTATCATTCTTTTGACTAATAAAACCTGTTTCGCTCTTTTTTTTGCATCTGCATTTGTTGTTTCCCAACTATGAGTTTTAGCAACTGAACCTCCTGTTTTTAAATAAATAGGGGCACTAACTCTTACCATTTCTGGTACTTCATAATGTCTTATGAAACCTCCCGATGATTCAGGATTTTCAGTGTGAACGTCAATAGGAATATCAACAGCTTGTCTAATAGCAGCTAGCATTTGTAGTTGAATATCTCTTATTGGATTAACTGAATATGCACCTATATTTTCAAGTAATTTTACAGAACAGGGATTTCCATGCCCTGTATGAGCTGAAACTTTAAATCGACATTTTTCTGATATTTCACCATATTTTTTCATTTCGTTTAATAACCATAACAAACCTTCATCATAAATCAAAAAAGAATGGCATCCAAGATTTAAAGCTCTTTTTAAGTCTTCAACAGCTCTTACTATTTGCTCCTGCCCTCTAAGTCTATATCCCATTCTTTGCCCTTCCGGAGTATGAACAGAAGCACTTGTATCGTAAGTAGCTCTTGGTCCGATTGCTAAAACTAATTCGACTTCATATTTTTCTGATAATTCTACCATTTCTTTTATTTCATCATCTGTCAACATCATTATACCTTTTGTTTGGGTTACTCTATGAATGTGTAGATGATAATTTTCCATTTCCTCGAGCAAAGCTTTCATTGTGCCAGGACCTTGAATACCAGGTACTTCAAATCTGTATTGAGCACCGTCTGAAAATCTTTTGTTAGATGTAGGTAAATCGTACGCATCGCCTTTTGGTAAGCCTATTCTGCTAAGAAAATCTCTTGTATCTTTCATTCTCTTCACTTCCTTTTTTTTAAGTTTATAAAGTTATAAAAACTCAAATAATTTATCTAAATCATTTTCAATATTAAAAACATGTTCAATTATTTTATTAATTTCGTTTTCGTTTTTTCCTGCATAAGTAGCTAATGAGACGAATTTATTTAATAATTCTTCATCACTTAAAGGATTTTCAGGTTCTCCTTTTGGATAGTCAATTTTTTCTTTATAAGATAAATTTTCATTAGTAATAATTTCTACTATAGCAGTACGTTTTTCAGGAACTAACAAACTTAATTTTTCGTCTGAAAAAACTTCTACTTTACTTATTAATTCGATTACGTTTTTATCTTTTATATAATAATCAGTAAAGTCTTCTATTCCAGCTTTGTTATTTATTAAAGATATGGCGACACTATAAGGAATACTCATTTTAGCGGAACTTTCTCCTAAAATATTTTTATGATCGTGTCCTTTTACAGCTAAATCATAAGTTGCTACTTTAATTTTTTTTATTTTTTTATTTTCGAGAGGATATTTTTTTTTCAATTTTAATACCGCATCAATTGCTGGGTGACAATGTCTACAAGCTGCATAAGGTTTTTGATATATTTTTTTTATTAGATAATCATTAATGATTTCAAAATCTAAAGATGAATTCGATGATAAAGACAAAACAAATCCTCGTTTCCCTCCCAAAGGATCGTTCGGACCTTTAATTCCAGAACGAGAAACTAATGCGGAAATCAGACCGTTTAAGCTTGCTTTGGCAGCATTATAAGGTTTTAATTGAGAATCATCTTCAATCATTTCCAATAATCCAGAAGAACTAGTAGCAGCGGCAGAAACTGCGTTTTTAAATTGTTCTTTACTTAAATCTAAGGCAACAGAAATTCCTGCAGCAGATCCTATAGTTCCGCATGTTCCAGTTGCATGAAATCCATTTAATTTATGAGATGGCTGAACTAATTTTGATATCAAAATGGCTGCTTCATAACCAATTATAATAGAATTTAATAAATTTTTGCCATTTTTTAATTCTTTTCTGTCTAAAGAAATTAATGATGAAATAACGGAAGTTCCTGGATGAATCATTCCAAAACGCATACCATCGTCTAATTCTGTTATATGTGAACTAAAGCCATTTAAAAGCACAGCATTTTGTAAAGAACTTTTTTTTTGAAAGCCAATAACAACTGATTGACCTTTATTATCTCCTAAATTATTTAATAAGGCATTTCCTTTTTTATTAAAAAGTTTTGCTCCTGCCAAAGTTACCCCTATATAGTCAAGCAAACATTTTTTTGCCTGATGCATGATATCTTCAGAATGCCTTATTTTTGACTTTTCAAATAAATAATCTACAAACTTATTAGTCAAATTATTTTTCATTATATTTTATTATCTCCTGTTAGTAATAAATTTGAATGGGAAATTATTTCTATCGATAAATTTTATTTTTTCACGATAAATTAGTTAAAAGATTAAAGCTTAATGAACATATTCTTTTAAATAAATATCTTTTCTAATCATTGAATTACCATTTGGATCATAAGCCTCTAATATTTCAAAGGCTGTTTTAGCTTTTTTAAACAAGTCTTCTCGGGATTCACCCTTTATTATAAATGAACCAATGCGATCGCTACTTGACATATTTTCACTTATTATCATTCCATTTTTTTTATATTGATAAAATTCTTCTATAATATTTTTCTTGAAAAGATCTTCTACCCCTTTTAAGCAGCAAAAAGTCCCTGGGAAACTATAAATATTGTTTGCAGAATAAAAATATTTAGATTTCTCAATCTTGAGATTAACTTTTTTTGATAAAAAAGAATTAATTGTAGCATCTATAATATCAAAATTATTCATCAGTTTTATAATTCTAAAACTTAACCCACCACCAACTCTTGGAGCGAATTCTATAACATTAATTTCTTCTTCATTTACAATAGCTTGAATTAATAAAGAGGTATTTTTTAATTCAAATTCCCTTACAATATTAGTTGCTATTTCTTTTATTTTATTTATTATTTTAGTAGAAAGATTCGCTGGAGTAATTGTGCCAGGTGTTTGCATTACAGCATATTTATTTGATTCAATAAATTTAAATTTTTCTCTAATCAAAAGCAGATGAGGATTCCCATTTTCTACAAAGAAATCAATACTAAGTTCAATTCCTTCTTTAAATTCTTCAACAATTATTTTATTGTTTCTAGTGATTTTTGCAGCCTCTTCAATAAAAATATTTAATTCGTCTTTATTATCTGCTTTTCTAACGCCCTTAGATCCGTAAGCATCTGCAGGTTTGACAACTAATGGGTATTGTAGATTTGTTATTTCATAATCTTTTATATTTTCAATAATATTGAAATTTGCAGTAGGAATGTTTCCTTTTCGCATTTTTTCTTTCATTAAAACTTTATTAGTAACTTGCAATGCTGTTTCATAACTATAAGGTTTAGGTAAATTAAGTTTTTCGGCAACATAACATGCTGTTACATTCGCTTGATCAGAACATGTAGTAATTACTAAGTCTGAATTAGTTTTTATAGCTACCTTTAGGACTGTTTCTTTATCAAAAGTACTTTCTTTAACATATTCATCTTCTAAACCTTTCGCTATTGGATTTTCTGCATAATCAAGCAAATAAATAAAATATCCGCGATTTTTAAGATTAGTAATAAGTTCTCGATGTGGATTAGTTCCACCAAGAACAATAGCTTTTTTTTGATTTGACATTGAAATTCTCCTTTTTAATATTTAGCACTTTATTAATTTGCAACATTTTAACTTTAAAATGTTTTAGAAAAATAAATATTTAGCAAAAAAATAATAAAATCTTAATTTTTTTTATACTTATCTTCTCCAAATATAATTACACCTATTGTTTTTAAAAATATTTTTATGTCTAATAGAACTGTAAAATTTTCAACATATTTAATATCTAGTTCAATTCTTTCTTTCCAAGGTAAAGCAGTACCACCATTTACTTGAGATAAGCCAGTCATACCAGGTTTCATTATCAATCTTTTTGCTTCATATTCATTATATTTATCTACTTGTCTTTTTATAGTTGGTCTTGGTCCAACTAAGCTCATATCCCCCTTTATAACATTAAATAATTGTGGTAATTCATCTATTTTTGTTCTTCTCATAATTTTTCCAAATCTAGTAGTTCTTTCCAAATCTTTTGAAGTATCAATTTTTGATTCAGCTTCTTTATCTAATTTCATAGTTCTAAATTTGATAATCTTAAAATTTTTTTTATTTTTCCCTACACGTTCTTGTAAAAAAAATATAGGTCCTGGCATGCTTAATTTTATTATTAATCCAATAATTAAAAAGATAGGAATTAATAATATTAACCCTAATCCACTAAAAAAAACATCGCCCAATCTTTTTATAAAAAAGCTAAAAATTTTCATTTTTTCTTGACAACTCCTTTATGATTTTGCATATTCTTTTTAAATCTTCATCAGTCATTTTTGTATCACTTGGTAGACATATTCCTTTTTCAAAAAGCGTTTGTGAAACATTTGATCCGATAAAATCGTATTTTTCAAAAAATGGTTGCATATGCATTGGTTTCCATATTGGTCTTGATTCTATATTTTCTTTTTCAAGTGCTTCCATTATTTGAATTGGTTTAATTTTTCCGTTAAGTGTTATGCATGATAACCAGTAATTTGGTTTGTTCCAACTGTTTATTGGCATGAATTGTATTCCTTCAAGGTTTTCTAATTCTTTTTTATAATATTCAAATATGTATTTTTTCTTTGCTACTCTTTGAGCTAAAATTTTTAATTGACCTCTTCCAATTCCTGCAACGATATTGCTCATTCTGTAATTGAAGCCTAATTCGCTGTGTTGATAATGTCGGGCGGGGTCTCTTGCTTGCGTTGCCCAGTATCTTACTTTTTGAATTTTTTCTTCGTTGTTTGAAACGAGCATTCCACCGCCTGATGTAGTAATGATTTTATTTCCGTTGAAAGAGAATATTCCATATTCTCCAAATGTTCCTGTGTGTTTTCCTTTGTAATATGTGCCTAATGATTCTGCGGCATCTTCTATTAGTGTTACGTTATGTTTTTTGCATAATGTGGTTATTTCATCAAGTTTTGCAGATAGTCCATATAAGTGTACGAGAATAACTGCTTTTACTTGCGGATATTTTTCAAAGGCTTTTTCTAATGCAATGGGGCACATATTCCATGTTTCATTGTCGCTATCTATAAAAACTGGTGTCGCATTTTGATAAATTATTGGGTTTGCTGTCGCTGAGAATGTAAGACTTTGGCAGAACACTATGTCTCCGTCTTTTACGTCTGCTGATTTTAATGCCATGTGTATTGCAGCGGTTCCTGTTGTTAATGCAGCAGCAGTTTTTGAGCCTACTTTTGCGGCGAATTCTTTTTCGAATTCGTTTACGTTTGGTCCAAGTGGTGCTATCCAGTTTGTATCGAATGCTTGTTTTACGTATTCTTGTTCGTAGCCTTCGTCACTCATGTGGGGGGAGGAAAGCCATATTTTTTTAGACATTTCAGTCGTGCCTCCTTCTTTGTTAGTTGGAAAGTAGAAAGTTGGAAAGTTGGAAAGGAAAAACCTTTAACCCAGCCTCTTAATAAATCCCTCCAACAATCTTCCGGTTTCTAGTGCTAATTTCAATAATTCTTTATTTGTTAGTTGGAAAGTTGGAAGAAAAATCATAAAACTAAACCCTTCTGCCTTCTACTTACCAGTCTTATCAATCGCCGCCATCAATCCATTTAGGAGTCTCCCTACTTCCTTAGTTATGTTTAGTACTTCTTTGTACATCTCTTCATTTATGTATTTCAGATCTTTTGCTAAAAGCAACTGATATTTTGTTTCTTCTAAAGAACCACGTGCTATCAATAGAAATCTGTTATAATCTTTGCTTGAACCTCTTGCTTTACCTTCAACGATGTTGCTAGGTATAGAGGTAGCGGCTCTTCTGATTTGAGAAGTCAAGCCAAACTGCTCGTCTTTTGGAAAATTTTTTGTAACTTCATATATTTTTAAGACTAACTCATGTGATTTTTGCCATACTAATAATTTGCTAGTATCTTCGTACATGTCGAGCCCCCCATTAAGTTGAGCAATTTTCGAACAATAGTTGAACAGTAGTTGAGCAATTGTTGAGCGATAGTTAAACAGTAGTTGAACCATAGTTTAACGCAAAAGATGAATGTTTTTGCCTGTGCTGTAACGCCGTGCAAAGTTCAGCGTGGCTGTTACACTACATTAAAACCTGTCTAATCCTCAATCTTGGGGATTAAGGGGTTAATAAGTCGTATATTTCATATTCATAATCTGGGATGTATTTTTTTATTGGTTTTGGTATTTCTTCAATATAGTCTGATAATTTTGTTGATATGTTCCATTTGTTTTTTCCATGATATATTAATATTGGTATTATTATAGGCAATTTTTCTTTAGTCGTTTTGTGTTCTCATATTTTTATTATATATTTTAATAGTTGCAATATAGCTTTTTTTGTGACATAACTTTTATGTTCGTATACGTAATAACCCCTAAAATGTATATGTAGCCTTCGCTTTTGTTTATGTTTACTTTGTATAATAAGTCAGAAAATGTATTTTTTAAATTTTCATCAATAAAGCATACGTCTTGATTGTCTAATGTTTCAAAATCTATTATTTTTATTATTTCTGCTGGAAGGTTATTTTTTTAAAGTTTTTAGATAATTCCAAGTCTCCAAATGCTTTTTTGAAAAACGAACCGTGTTGAACAGTTCTTTTTAACGATAGTTTTTAACGATAGTTGAGCAGTTGTTGAGCGATAGTTTTTAACAATAGTTAAGCAATAGTCGAGCGATAGTTAAACAGTAGTTGAACAGTAGTTGAACAGTTCTTTATAACGATAGTTGAGCAATTGTTGAGCGATAGTTAAACAGTAGTTGAACAGTAGTTAAACCATATTTTCAATTATATATTCTTTTAATATTTTATTGTCAGCATCTATTTCTATTCCAATTAAATAGATGTTTTTACCCTTATATTTATTATGATATCCTTTTTCTTTTATTTGTTGTAAGGCTTTTTCTGGTTTATCTAATTTTAATTCAATTACATATATATCATTTTCGTATTCTATTACTAAATCACTTCTTCCTAAATTTGTTGATTCTTCTGCTTTTACTTTTATTCCTATTGAATATAAGGTGGTTAGTATTACTGCATGATAATAACTTTCTTGTCTTCTTATAAAAATTACTTCATCTTCTGTTTCTTTTTTTGTTTCGTATAGATTAGAGGGTATGTTTGAAAACACTCTTTTTAATTCTTCAAATATTTTGTTGAAATTTCTTGTTTCAAATCCTTCTTCTATATTTTCTCTTACTTCATTTGCTGATTGTTGGTTTAAGTTGTATGTTGAAAGTAATAATATTTCTGAAAAAGATTCTCTTACTTCGTTGTTTGGGTAATCTATTGTATAAGTGTTTCTTTTGTTTACAGATTTAAATGTTAAATATCCTGCTTGTAATAAAAAACTAATTGGCGGTGCTTGTTCTATTTCGTATGTTGTTAATAAGCTAGGTTTTATTGGTTTGTTTAATATTTCAGTAATTTCTATTTTATTTTTTTTTGCATAATTTATTAGAAAGTTTGGTGAACCACTTTCTATCCAATAATTTTGAAATTTGTTTTCAAAAAAGAAGTTTAATATTGAAAATGGATTATATACTTTATGTTCTCCGTCAAATGAAAATCCATTATAATATTCTTTTATTTGTTTTAATAGTTCTTCTTTTGATAAATTTAATTGATTTA
>Ga0334898_1001545_pt1 | contig 24808 bp, 17 predicted proteins | sample GraSluR3_MG_10_FD_207228 | JGI IMG/M metagenome (GOLD analysis project Ga0334898, IMG submission 207228) | Sludge microbial communities from methane-producing bioreactor in Wageningen University, Netherlands - Granular Sludge_3_08-R3 | ecosystem: Engineered > Bioreactor > Anaerobic >... | reverse complement strand
GCGGGCATTGAGGGAACAACCGAGTTCATCCTTATAGCATCATTTTCGGTTTGCCCTACAATTGAAACTCTTGCCCATGTTCCTAGGTGAGTTACCATATCGCGAACCTTAACCGAATCGCCCGAACGAGAAATATAAACAAGCTGATTTAGCGACAAAGGTATGGTTGTGTCTCCTGCAACAATTGAGTAGCTTCCGCTAACGGGGGTTATAACAAATGTTTGGTTTTTTTGGCTATTGAAGAGACTTATGCTAATTTTTTGGGCATTACTAGTAAACACTGCGCAAAGAGATAGGAAAAGAAATATATGAATTTTCATACTTAAGATTTACTTAATTTTGTGTTATAAACTCAACAATAAAATTCGCCACCCGATTAGATGTACCTTCTTCACCTAGCTTTGTGCGCAGGGCTGCAAACTGATCAATCATCTCGTTGCGCGATTGCTTACCAGGCAACAAACAAGAAACCTCGCTAAATAGCGAATTGGGATTTAGCTTAAACTGTATAAGCTCCTTTACAACCTCCCTATCCATTATCAGGTTCACTAAAGATATGTATTTAATGCGGATAACCATCCAGGCAATAAGCATTGACAGCGTACTCCCCCTATAACAAACCACCTCGGGAGTGTTTAGCAAAGCCGCCTCGAGGGTAGCAGTACCGGAGGTTACAACCGAAACAGTGGAGTTCCTTAGCAAACTTTGGGTTTGATTAAAAACAACGTTTACTCTGCTTTTTCCGAGATAAGGCTCATAATCTGCCATATTTAGGGAGGGTGCGCCAGCAATTACAAACTGATACTGCGGCATTTTATCGACCAACGAAAGCATTACGGGAAGGTTGTACTTTATCTCCTGCTTACGGCTTCCGGCAAGTAATGAAACTATGGGTTTTTGGGGTAGTTTATTCTTTTGGATAAAGTCGTTTTCAGCATGTTCGGAATTCAGGGTGTCAACAAGAGGGTTTCCAAGGTAAGCTGCATTTATCCCTTTTAACCGAAAGTACTCCTCCTCAAAAGGGAAAATAATTATCAGCTTATCAACAAAATTTTTGAGCTGCTTTACCCTCGATTCTTTCCATGCCCAAACCTTTGGCGCAATGTAGTAAACCACTTTATAACCGGCTAGCTTGGCAAATTTAGCAATACGAAGGTTGAACCCAGGATAATCAACCAGAATTACAACATCGGGGTTAAACTCATCAATTGATTTTTTGCAAAGCCTTAGGTTTTTTGCTATTTGCCTTAGGTTTTGTAATACCTCAACAAAGCCCATAAAGGCCATCTCTTTGTAATGCTTAACCAAAGTGCCCCCCTGCTGTAGCATTAAGTCGCCCCCAAAAAACATGAATTCTGCCTCGCTATCGGTTTGTTTAAGGCCTTTCATTAGGTTTGATGCATGCAAATCGCCCGATGCTTCGCCTGCAATAATAAAGTACTTCATGCCAAAAAAAAGTTTATGCAAGTTTAAGCACAAATACAATAATTGCAAGCAAAATAGTGGCACCTAACACACCCCTTGCCGATTTTAACCTATTGGTATAAATAAACAGCATGAAAAGCCCAAGGTTTGGTAACGCACCAAGGCTCATAATTTTGGGAGCCATAATAAACATCCAAAAGGAGTGCAACGATTTATCGGAATACTCAAATGGGTAAACAAATTTTAAAATGAGGAAGAACGAAATAAGTGGAGTAACAATTCCAAGAATTGTCCCTAAAGCTGTTGAGTCAAATTTTCGGGTCATCTGATATTTTAATTATTTAAATAATATGCCTACCACTTGTTTGCCACTCAGTACAAATGGCAATCTCCCTGACGAATAAAAGCGAACCTTTCGGCTAACACAACGCCAAAATAATCACAAAAATGCTTATAATCTATTAAATGGTAGATTACACGTCCGTTTTACTCTATTCCGATAAAAAGTTTATACACTTTTAGGTTTTGAAGCATTACTCAAACTTGTCGAATCGGCAAATATACCGCTAAGCCTTGCATGCTCAATATTATCAGTTAAATCGATGCTAACTGGCACAATAGAAACATAACCGTTCGATAGTGCATACTCATCTGTATCAGTTGATTCAGGCTCTTCGTTATGGAAATAGCCAGTAAGCCAAAAATAGTCTGAACCGCGAGGATCAGTCCTTTTGTCAAACTCTTCGCGCCATGTTCCCATATTCTGCCTACAAACCTGAATGCCTTTAATCTCATTTTTAGGAATTGCAGGAATGTTTACGTTAAGGCACACCCCATTTCTTATACCTTTACTTAAAACGCTCTCAATAATTTTTGGAGCATACATAATTGCACCGGAAAAATTGGCATCGGGCATATAATCAAGTAGCGAAAACCCAATAGAAGGAATTCCGTATAAACACCCCTCAATGGCGGCGGCCATAGTGCCCGAATAGAAAACGCTAACCGATGAGTTTGACCCATGGTTTACGCCCGAAAGCAGCAAATCGGGTTTGTGCTTAAATATTTGGTTAATGGCAAGTTTAACACAATCTACAGGTGTTCCGTTTACCGAGTATACCTCAACATCATCGCCCCAGCTGTGCTGGTGAATTCTAAGCGGATGTTTAATGGTAATGGCATGGGACATACCTGAATTTCCCTCGTCGGGTGCAACAACCACAACGCGCCCAAATTGTTTTGCCACCTCAACCAAAGCTTTTATTCCCTTAGCGTTAACCCCGTCGTCGTTGGTTACAAGAATTACGGGTTGCCTACTACTTTTATTCTGCATTCTTTTTCTGTTGATTTTGCCACAAAGTTATTCAAAACATTCTATGCTACAAGAACTTTACGTATAACCCAACATAAGCATATATGTTTACATGCTTAAAGGAATTTATCGTCGACTTTAATGAAAAATATATCGTCGTATTATAAATAGGACGAATAGCTAATGGCTAGGACTAGCTATCGCTAAGTATTCCTAATCGCTTAAGCGCATTATCCTTATGGGTCCGGCCAATAGGGATATTAAATCGGCCAATTTCGATTTCGGAGCAGCTAAATGCTTCAACATGATCTAACGAGACGATGTACGACTTATGCACGCGCACAAACTTTTCGGGATTTAGGAGTTTTTCGAAGTTTGACAGGTTGTGCTTTGAAATAACCGATTTATCTTTAGTTACAACCTTTATATAATCCTTCATACTCTCCACAAAAAGTATATCGGCAAAGTTTACCCTAACTAATCGCTTGTTCTCTTTTAAGAAAATGCTATCGCTCCTATTATCACTAGTACTTTTTTGTGATAATAGCTCCGATATTTTATTTACAGATTTTACTAGCCTATTAAGTGATATTGGTTTAAGCAGATAGTCGGCAACGCTTAACTCATAACCTTCGAGCGCATAGCTTTTATTTGCCGAGGTAATAATAACCAAGGGAGGATGTACTAAACTTTTTAGCAAATCGATACCAGAGAGATTAGGCATTTCAATATCAAGAAAAATAAAATCGACTTTGCTTACCGACAAGAATTCAACTGCAGATAACGGATCGTTAAATGTTTCAACTATTCTGACATTCGGCACTTTTGCCAATAGCTCCTCTAAAACCTGAACAGAAACCTGTTCATCATCAACAATAACACAATTTAGTTCCATAGCATTAACATTCCATTACACTTCAATAATCAATCGGCAAGTTATAAAAAATCACAAAATAATAGCTTAATAATACTAAACTAACAAAAAGTTAGAGTTTGCTGTTGGGAGGTTCATAATTGCAGTTTGTCGATAAATTTAAAAACCTATTCAATCACTTCATAAATTACCCGCTGAAAATTAGCATTTATTTAACAAAAAACTAAACCAATGCATAACCTTGAGCTCGCTTGTGGCTCAGTATTACTAACCTAAACTAAACCAAAACAATGAGAAAAACTTTCCTTTTCTTAGCCATGGTAGCCATTACTACCATGTTATTTGCTCAAAATAAATTTGAGCAACAAAACAATGCTTTTAGGGTTGAGTATACCCAACAAATGCAAGACGAAGCAGTAATTAACTTCAACTTGCATGAAAGTTTTGCTATTAAAACGGTTGAGCATAATGGTGTGCGCTACTCAACCATTGATTTTGAAAATGGAGTAAATACCTTTAAAAAGGGATTTGCCGAACTACCCATGGTTAACGTTAACCTGCTAATTGATAACAAAAACGATATACAAGTTTCTGTTGTTGAGGACGATTATATTGAGGTGAAGCTCGACTACCCAATGCTACCATCAAGAGGAACAATATACAGAAACCAAGATCCCAAATCGATACCTTACGTAATTGCCCCCGAATCGGTAGTAGATGCTTGGTATCCCGAAAGTTTTGTTGAAGCATCGGAACCTTTCATCTTTAGAGACACGAGGGGTGTTAACATTTACATGTACCCCTTCCGTTATAATGCAGCCCAAAACACATTGAGAATATACAATAGTGTTGCGGTTAGCGTTAACCCCGATAAGTCGAAGTCAACTAATGCGCTAACAAGTAATGCAACCACTATTGATCCTGCCGTGCAGGATATGTACAAATCGTTATACCTAAACTACTCATCAACAAAATTTGCAAACCAAATCGATGAGTTTGGCGAAATGCTTGTTATTTACACATCGCGCGATGCATCGGTAATTCAACCCTACATCAACTGGAAAAAGGAGAAGGGTTTTAAAGTACACACCCAGCAAGTAGCTACTGGTACTAACGTAAAAACTACCATCCAAAACGCTTATAATAGCAACAACAATCTACTTTACGTTCAACTTGTTGGCGACTGGGCCGATATCAAGTCTGACCTTGGTACAAGTCAAAGTGCTCCAATGGATCCAATGCTAGGTTGTGTTGCAGGTAGCGATTACTATCCCGAACTAATTATTGGTCGTTTTTCTGCCAATAGCACAGCACAGGTAACTACTCAAATTAACAAAGCCATTAACTACGAAAAAAACCCCGACATGAGCGCCACTTGGTACAAAACCGGACTTGGCTTGGCTCGTAATGAGGGCGCAGGTTCTGGCGATGATAGCGAGGGTGACGATTTACATATGGAACGGATTAAGGCGCGTTTACTATCGTACAACTATACCACTGTTTATAGTGAATACGATGGAGGCAGCTCGTACGTATCGTCAAACACAACATCAACCGCTATCTCATCAAGGATTAACTCGGGCGTTAGCGTTATTAATTTCGCAAACCATGGTTCAGAAACCGGATGGAGTGTTGGAAACTTCTCTTCAACTCATGTTAATAGCCTTAGCAACGGAAGTAAGCTACCTGTAATATTCTCAGTAGCATGCGTTGTTGGTAAGTTTCACAGAACTGCTGGCGATTGCTTTGCCGAAACTTGGCTAAAGAAAGAAAACGGAGGTGCTGTTGCAACTATCATGTCGACCATAAACCAACCTTGGCAACCACCAATGCGTGGACAAGATTATATGAATGACATACTTATTGGTGGTTACAACTATTCAACTAACCCTGGTAGTGGAACAACTACTTATGCTAGCGATAAGCGCACTACATTCGGGTCAATTACCTTTAACGGAAATGTGCTAATGCTTGCTGAGCAGTACACAAATACCGATACCAGAGAAACTTTCCAAACTTGGACTATTTTTGGAGATGCTTCACTTCAAATCAGAACAACAACACCTAAAGCACTAACTGTAAATGCTGATAACATTAACGGTTCGCCCTACAACGTTACGGTTACATCAAATGGCAGTCCTGTATCAGGAGCACGAGTTTCAATATATCAGAATGGAACCTCCTACTCAGCAACAACAAACTCATCGGGTGTTGCCTCAATTACGCATAACTTCACCAGCGGAACAGCAACCCTAACGGTTACAGGATATAACTATGGTACATATCAGGCAACTAAAACTGTTGGTGGAGGCACAGTAACCGTTCCATCTACTCCAACAGGACTAACATCGAATAGCATAACAAGCAGCAGCGCTACACTTAGCTGGAATGTAACGTCGGGTGCAACATCATACGATGTGCAAGTTAGGGTACAGAATGGCTCATGGGCTACCTATAGCACAAGTTCAACAAGCTATAATGCAGCAAGCCTTCAGGCATCTACAAATTACGAATGGCAAGTACGTGCAAAAAACTCTGCAGGAAACAGCGCATACTCTTCGGTAACATCGTTTACCACCCTTGCCAGCGGTGGAACCAGCTACTGCGAGTCGAAGGGAAACAACTACTCCTACGAGTGGATTGCTAAAGTTGTAATTGGTTCGTTTACTAACAGCTCAAGTGCCGCAGGTTATACCGACTTTACAAATAAAACCATTACCATGACTGCAGGCACGGCATACAGCATTGCTCTTACACCTGGATTTGCCAGCAGCACATACAACGAGTATTGGAAAATTTGGGTTGACCTAAACGGCAATGGTGTATTCGACTCTAACGAACTTCTGTTCGATCCAGGATCGATGAGCAAAACAACCGTTACAGGTACCATTACAATACCTGCAGGTACAGCAGCACGCACAACTCGCATGCGGGTTAGCATGAAGTATAACGCTGCTCAAACAGCTTGTGAAACATTTAGCTACGGTGAGGTTGAAGACTACACCGTACAAATAGTTGCTGGTTCGGCTAACCCACCCGCAACGCCAACAGGGCTTAGCGTATCAAGCATTACAACCAGTGGCGCAACGCTTAGCTGGAATGCTTCAACAGGAGCAACCTCGTACGATGTTCAGCTACGTCAACAAGGAGGTGCTTGGAGTACTTCAAACACAACAGGAACTTCAGTTAATAAAACCGGACTGGCTGCTGGCACTAACTACGAGTGGCAAGTACGCGCTAATAACGCCAATGGCTCAAGTTCATACTCTAGCATTTCATCATTCGCAACACAAAACACCTCGCTAACCTACTGTACAAGCAAAGGCAACAATGTAAACTACGAGTGGATTCAGCGAGTTGTATTTAACGAGATTGATAACACCTCTGGTAAAAACAACGGATACGGCAACTTTACCAGCATGACCGCAACAGTGGCTCGTGGCGAAACATTACCTATAAATATTCAAGCAGGTTTTGCAAGCAGCAGCTACACTGAGTACTGGTCAATTTGGATTGATTTTAACCAAAACGGAACATTCGATACCGACGAGCGCGTGGTTTATGGCTCATCATCAAGCAGTAGCCTTCTGTCGGCAAACGTATCAATCCCAACTACCGCATTACTAGGCACAACTCGCATGCGCGTTAGCATGAAGTACAATGCTGAACAAACCGCTTGCGAGACCTTTAGCTATGGCGAGGTTGAAGACTACTCGGTAACTGTACTTCAATCTAGAACAAACGGAGCTGGAAATGATTTAGGAAACGAACAGCTAGGTTTCGAAACGCATGAACCATTCGTTGTATATCCAAACCCTGCATCGAACAAAATTAATGTAAGGCTTCAAGGTGTAAGAGGTGAAGTTTCACTCCGTATTTATGACCTACAAGGACGCATAATGAAGGAAATGATGCTAGTTGACCTAGATAGCGATATCGACGTTAGCGATTTAGCAAGCGGTGTTTACATCATCTCCGTTGATGAGGAGAAGATGCCACTTAGCAAACGATTTGTTAAGATGTAATAGTTTGTTTTTAGTTTTCTCGTAGTTTTTGGTTAAAGAGCCCTTTCGAGGGCTCTTTTTCTTACACTTGAAGCATAATTCCAAATATCAATTATTGGCCAAAGGCAAATATGTTGAAGGTTCGTAGCAAAACTGTACAACAAGGATATAGAAAAATCATATGACAATTATCATAGTTTTCAACAGTCCTAAACCTTTACAAAACCCTGTTTGCTTGGATCTTAGAGTTTATAATAATTCTAAATTAAAAAAATGTTAAAAAACCCATACCAAAAAAATTGACTCGTTTTGTGTATCCCCGTAATTTGCCAACCATAATTTTATACCAAACCATAAACTAAACCTTTAAAAAACCCAATTATGAGAAAGTTTTTATTCTTATTGTTACTTGCTTTAAGCTCTACATGGGCTCTCTCGCAAGGTAACTACAACGTGATTAAGGGCGAGAGGCCCACAATTGATTTAGAAAAGGTTCCTACCGAAGCCTTTGAAAAAGGAAAGATTAAGATTAAGCTAACAACAAACATGGAAAAATCCATTCCCGATGCCATGATAAAGGCTGGAGCGAATGGATTTGTTGTAACTGGCAATTCTGCCATAGATGAGCTTAACAAGCACTTTGGCGCAAAACAGTATAAGCCATTGCTTTGGGGATTGTACGAGAATTCTCCAAAATCCGAAAAGTATCGCGAACGCCATAAGGCTTGGGGTTTCCACTTATGGTTCGAACTAGAAATTAGTTCCGACGCCGATGTGAAAGAAGCTGTTAAGAAGTTTGCAGCCCTTGGTGAAATTGAAATTGCTGAGCCTGTTTACAAAAAGCGTTTAATTAGCAATGTTGAGCCAATGGACGATCCTGAAGGAAAAGGTGAAGGTCAAGATGACAAGAACTCAAAATGGACTCCAAACGACACGAGATATAGCGAACAGTGGCACTATCATAACACGGGACAACAAGGAGGAACAATAGATAAAGATATTGACCTACCCGAAGCATGGAATATTGAGAAAGGCCTTTCGTCGGTAATTGTAGCTGTTGTTGATGGTGGTATACAAACTAATCACCCCGACTTAGCCGGCAATATGTGGTCAGGCCTAGGCTATAACTTTGTAACTAATTCATCATCAATATCAGCTGAAGATCACGGAACACACGTTGCAGGTACTGTTGCAGCGGTTAACAACAATGGCTCTGGGGTATCTGGTGTTGCTGGTGGATCGGGATCTAACGACGGTGTTAGGCTAATGTCATGCCAAGTATTTACAAGTAGTAGTGCTGGCGGGTTCGATCAGGCTCCTATTTATGCAGCCGATAATGGTGCAGCCATTTCACAAAATAGTTGGGGTTACACAAGTATTAATGTTTACGACCAAGCAACCCTCGATGCCATTGATTACTTTAATTCAAATGGTGGTGGCGATGTGCTTAACGGAGGGATAACAATTTTTGCAGCAGGTAACGATAACGCAACAGGAAACTGGTACCCCGGTTGCTATTCAGGTGCGTTTGCCGTTGCCGCTACTAATAACAAAGATGTAAGAAGTTATTACTCAAATTATGGCGACTGGGTAGATATTTCGGCCCCAGGTGGTGAGCAAAGCTCATCTACCGACCCCAAAGGAATTCTCAGTACCCTTACAGGCAATAGCTACGGTTTCTACCAAGGAACATCAATGGCCTGTCCTCACGTTTCGGGCGTAGCGGCTCTCCTAGTTTCTAATGCCGTACGCAATGGTGTTGTACTAACAAACACTCAGCTAAGCAGCCTGTTAAAAGATAATGTTGATAATCATTACTCGGTTAACTCGAGTTACGTTGGCAAACTTGGTTCAGGCAGGTTAAATGCAAATCTTGCCCTTCAGGCATTACAGAGTATGTTTACTACCGATCCTCCATCAACACCAACTGGTCTTACAACATCAAGCATTACAGATGTTAGCGCTACGTTAAGTTGGAATGCTGCAACAGGTGCATCATCATACGATGTTCAGCTAAGACCTCAAGGAGGAACTTGGAGCACATACAACGTTTCGGGTACAAGCTATAATGCCACTAACCTTACTGAGCAAACAGCTTACGAGTGGCAAGTTCGCGCTAAAAACTCATATGGCACAAGTGCTTACTCTTCAGTTGTATCATTTACCACTACTGAGTTTGTGGTTAGCTACTGCGAATCGAAAGGAAGTAATTCGCAATACGAATGGATTGCAAAGGTAGACGTAGGCTCATTCTCAAACAGTTCGGGTGCAGCAGGATATACCGATTTCACAAACCAGCAAGTAGTGCTAAATGCAGGTCAAGCCTATAGCATTAGCTTAACACCAGGTTTTGCCAGTACAACTTACGATGAGTACTGGAAGATTTGGATTGACCTAAATGGTGACGGAACCTTTGGCTCCGATGAGCTTATGTTCGACCCAGGATCGATGAGCAAAACTACCGTAACAGGCAGTATTACTGTTCCATCGGGTACAGCACCTATTGCAACCCGCATGAGGGTTAGCATGAAGTATAACGGAGCGCAAACAGCATGCGAAACATTTAGCTACGGTGAGGTTGAAGACTATACTGTTGTGATTGAAGACGAAACACCTCAACCACCTGCTACTCCAACTGGTTTAGCTGCAAGCAATGTAACCACAAATTCTTTCACATTGAATTGGAACGCATCATCTGGAGCAACCTCATACGATGTGCAAATTCGCCCTCAGGGAGGATCGTGGAGTACATTCAACACAACTTCAACAAGCTACAATGCATCAGGATTAAACAGTGGAACTACATACGAAGCTCAGGTTAGGGCTAAAAACGATGCTGGCAGCAGCAGCTATTCAACTGCAATTAGCGTAACTACACTTGCTGGAATACCTGCAACACCAACTGGCCTTAACACAAGCAGTGTGACAACTAGCAGTGCAACTCTTAGCTGGAATGCCTCAAGCAATGCCACCTCATACGATGTTCAGGTAAGAGTTCAGGGTGGAAGTTGGGCTACTTACAATACTTCTAATACCAGCTACAATGCAACTGGGTTGCAATCATCAACCATTTACGAATGGCAAGTAAGGGCTAAGAATGCTTCAGGCGCTAGCAGCTACTCATCTGCAGTTCAGTTCACTACACTTGATGATATTGTTCAATACTGTACAAGTAAAGGTAACAACTACTCGTACGAGTGGATAAGTAGCATTACCATTGGTAGCTACACCAATAGCTCTGGAGCAGCGGGTTATACCGACTTTACTTCGGAGGTAATTACCCTTGAAGCAGGCAAAACCTACAGTATTAGCCTAACCCCAGGATTTGCAAGTTCAACTTATAACGAGTACTGGAAGATTTGGGTTGACCTAAATGGCAACTCGGTATTTGATGCTAACGAGTTACTATTCGATCCAGGATCGATGAGCAAAACTACCGTTACTGGAAGCATGACAATACCTGCCGGAACCAATCCTATTAATACTCGCCTTCGTATTAGCATGAAGTACAACGGAGCACAAACCGCTTGCGAAACCTTTAGCTATGGTGAGGTTGAAGACTACACTGTTCAAATTATCGAAGGTTCAACAACGCCACCAGCAACTCCAACAGGGCTTACAGCATCGAGCATTACAACAAGCAGCGCAAGCCTAAGCTGGAATGCATCAGCCGATGCAACATCGTACGACGTTCAAATTCGTCCTCAAGGTGGTAGCTGGAGTGTTTATACCACATCAAGCACGAGCTACGCTGTAAGCGGCTTAAATGCATCAACAACCTACGAATGGCAAGTGCGAGCTAAGAATGCTAATGGTAATAGTGCGTATTCAGCTATTTCTACCTTCACTACACAAAATGCAACGCTTACCTACTGTACAAGTAAAGGTAATAACGTGAACTACGAGTGGATACAAAGAGTGGTATTTGCTGAAATTGACAATACTTCGGGTAAAAACTCCGGATATGCCGATTTCACAAATCTAACAGCAACCGTAGCATTAGGTGAAACTCTTCCTATTAACTTCCAGGCAGGTTTTGCTAGCAGTAGCTATACTGAGTACTGGTCGGTTTGGATTGACTTTAACCAAAACGGAACGTTCGACACCGACGAACGCGTGGTTTATGGCTCTTCATCAAGCAGTAGCCTTCTATCTGCTGATGTTGCAATACCTACTAATGCAACGCTAGGAACAACCCGTATGCGTGTTAGCATGAAGTACAATGCTGCCCAAACTGCATGCGAAACTTTCACCTACGGTGAAGTGGAGGACTACACCATTAACGTTGTTCAAACTAAGGTTAGCAACAATAACGAAGATCCTTCTGCAGAAGAGCTCGGATTTGAAGGAAACGAAATGTATACGCTATACCCCAACCCCGCAAATAACAGCATTAATGTTAGTTTAAAGGGTGTAAGAGGTGATGTTTCAATGCGCATTTACGATATACAAGGTAGGCTAGTTAAAGAAATGCAGCTTCTTAACCTTGAAACCAATGTTGACATTAGCGAATTGGCAAGCGGTGTTTATATCATCTCAGTAGATGAGGAAAAAATGCCTCTAACAAAACGCTTTATTAAGATGTAAAACCTTAAACCTAACTAGTAAAAAAAGAGTGTCTCATTATCGTGGCACTCTTTTTTTTGAAATGCTTACTGCGAAACAGCAAGCATGTATGTTTAATAAATTACGGAATCAGAACCATATACATTATTGGGGCATATCGCCAACAAACAAAGACTTGGGTTACCTTTGAAACCAATCTCAACTAAAAATTTTGCTTACAAAAAAAGCGCTAACCTAAAGTCAGATTAGCTCCTTAAATATAAATTGAAATAGTTTAGAAAGAATATTTTGCTGAAACTAGTACCCTATGGTTAATGGTAGTAGTAAAATCGTCGGGTTTTGCGTATTCGTCTAAAGTAGCACCATAATTGGCTGAGTTATACAAATACTCCAATGCAAGCCTTAAACTTTTTTGAGTGTAAACTAGCCTAGGCGACCAACGGTATGCGTTTGTTATGTTTGCACCCCGGTTATACCAAATTGGGCCTTGAGTATCAACCTTATCCTTTGAACCCAGTGCGCTTGCCATGCCTCCAAAGAATCCGAAATCCCAATTATCATTAAAGTTATACATTACCTCTACCCAGCTAGCAGTTGATAGGATATTTGCATAACCGTAGTCGTACATTTCAGCAGCATCATCGAGCAGTCTTCCGTATCCACCTAACATCACAAATTGGCTCATATTTTCTCCATACGATACTTTTGCTTGTACAGCTAGCTTATTAAGTTTTAAGCGACCAAACCATTGGAGGTTGTATGCACCAATAAATTCGCGGCTTCGGTAAACATCATCGTTATCAACCTGAAGTAAAGGTTGCAGCCACATGTACCCAACAGTAACGCCTGTATTAAAAGTTGGGCTATTGCCAACATGCAGCTGTAGCTGCAAATCGGGTAAGGCTGAGTTTCGCTGTGCAGCTTCAGGGCCAACGCTTGAGTGATATCCGTGAGCCAAGGCTGCAAGCACAAGTTTAAGGCTTTTACTTGGAGTATAATCGAGTCGAATTTGCGGAGACCTGTTTAGCGGGTTAAATGGTGCTGCAGCACCAAATGAGATAACATGAGGAAAAACTTCGGGAGTAAACATTGGATGCCAGAACTGCCCCATTGTTAAAGATGCTTTTTCCCATTGCAATTTCATAAGTGCATGCCTAATTCTTAAATGGTGTTTGAACTCCTCTTTGGTCGCAAAGAAATCGGTTTCGACCATACCAGTCAACTTAGCACCTAGCACATCGGGTCCAGCTATGCGAACACCAAGTCGACTTTGCAACGATAGCATTTCGAGCTGTGGATTATCGTTTAAAAGTTCACCACTTTGAACGTGGTATATTGGAGCTGCAGGATACAAATACAAATCACCATCGCGAGTAAACACCGACTCGTGAGAGTCGAAAATGGCCTCGTAGCTAACGTATCCGTAAAACGATAATGATTTTTTAGGTTCATCATCATTGGACTGTGCATTTACCTTAGTCACAAACAGTGCCGAGGCAATAGTAACAACTAGAAATGCTTTAACATTATTCATAACAGCAATTTTTAGGTTTACGCCTTAGGTATATTTTCTAAAACATCGAGTAGGAGTTTCCAGAACTTATCTGTTGTCTCAATATTTATCCGCTCATCGGGCGAGTGTGCACCCTTAATTGTTGGTCCAAAGGAAATCATATCGAGCGTTGGATACTTTTCGAGGAAAAGGCCACATTCAAGACCAGCATGTATTGCCCTAACAATAGGTTCAACGCTAAATAGGTTTTTGTAGCTTTTTTTGGTGATATTAAGAATCTCGGAATTAGTGTTTGGCGCCCAACCCGGATATCCTCCGGTGTGAACAACATTGGCATTTGCCAAGCGGAACACGCTTTCGACCATATTGGCAATATCGGCTCTCGATGAGTCAATTGAGCTACGCTGGCTAGTTGTAACCAGTATTTGGTTATCCTGAATAATTTTAATTGCGGCCAAATTGGTTGATGTTTCAACCAAACCCGAAATTTGCTTACTCATTGCAATAACGCCATGCGGGCATGCGTAAAGTGCATTTAAAAGATCGTACTGCGTTGGCTCGTCAATTACCCATTGCGGCATTTCGGCTGGCTTGAGCTTAATGCTCAACTTCGGCTCAACAGTTTGATATTCCGAAATGACATCATCATGAAATCCCTCAAACATTTCTTTCATGCTTTTAACGTCATCCTTATGCATTACAAAAGTGGCAAATGCTTCGCGAGGTATTGCATTACGTAAATTACCACCATCAATGCTTGAAATGCGCAAATCGTATTTATTTGTTCCCTTCCACAAAAACCTATTAATTATTTTGATGGAGTTTCCTAAACCTTTGTCAATATCATCGCCGCTGTGCCCACCTTTTAATCCGGTAACTGCAATTTGAAAAGCCTCAAAATCGCTGGGCACTTTTTCGGTTTCAAAAGCAAACGTAATAACGGTATCAATTCCGCCTGCGCAACCAATAAATAGCTCACCCTCATCTTCCGAATCGAGATTGAGAAGAATTTGAGACTTGAAAAAGTTGGGCTTTAGCTCAAATGCGCCAGTTAAACCAGTTTCCTCATCAACAGTAAATAGGCACTCGATAGGCCCATGTTTAATTGTTGTTGAAGCCAGTATGGCTAGCTGAGCGGCAATACCAATGCCATCGTCGGCACCAAGCGTTGTGCCCTTGGCTGTTACCCATTCGCCATCGATAAAAGCATTAATTGGGTCAGCATCAAAATCATGCTCAACATCGCTATTCTTTTCGCAAACCATATCAACATGGCTTTGGAGTATAACCGATGCTCTATCTTCCATTCCCTTTGTCGCGGGTTTACGAATGAGTACGTTTCCTGCATCATCTTTAAGAGCCTCAAGTTTTTGCTCCTGAGCAAAATTTAGTAAGTATTCAATAATCTTCTCCTCCTTTTTTGAGGGACGTGGGATCTCTAAAATCTCACTAAAATATTTCCAAACCTCAGTGGGCTGTAAGTTTTCTAATTCTTTCATAGTATATATAACATTTTAAAATAACGGCTAAACTTAGCTCATTATGGGAGACAATGCAAGGTATACTTTTAGATTTTTTATAATACAGATGAAATAATCATTCATATAAATATAGATTAATGCCCTACTGGCTTTTTACGGCAAAATGTTTTACAGCATAAAGGCTATATAGCACATTAAAATTCAATAGTTGTAGTAAAAGTTAAGCCGATGAGTAGTGCAAAAATCTACAATACTTTTGCTAATAATTGTACAAAAGCTTTACTTTGCAGGCAAGAAAAACTGCCAAACACATGCATTGCACTGAAAAACAAACACTTGACTATGTTTTCGGTTTAAGCATTTGGAATAATTTGATAAACAAAAAACAATGATTGACCAAGAAGAGCTTAAGCACCTGTTGCTAAAAGCAATAAATGCAGCAGTTAGAGCAGGTGCATTGATAATGGAGGTATATAATTCAAATGATTTTCAGGTCAATTTAAAGTCGGATGCAACACCGCTTACCCTTGCCGATAAAAAAGCCCACCAAGAAATTAGCTCGTGCTTAATGAAAACCCGAATACCCGTAATGAGTGAGGAGGGCAGAAATCTACTATACGAAGAGAGAAAAAGTTGGGAATACTTTTGGTTAGTCGACCCACTTGATGGCACAAAGGAATTTATTAAGCGTAATGGTGAGTTCACAGTGAATATTGCCCTTGTGTTTAACGGTTATCCCATTATTGGTGTTGTTTACGTGCCAGTTCTTAAGCAGCTCTATTTCGCCATGCAAAGCCTAGGGTCGTATAGGGTTGATAATATTGATTACGATATTAATGGCATTGAGAGCTTAAACTCTTTAATATCGAGCAACAATAAGCTTCCTTTTAAAACCGATACCAGGCCAACTACCATTGTTGTTAGCCGCTCGCATCCATCGAAAGAAACTCAAGAGTTTATTGATAAGATGAGAGAGGACAAAGGGGATATTGAGCTAATTGCAAGAGGCTCGTCGCTAAAAATTTGCATGGTTGCTGAGGGTTATGCCGACATTTACCCTAGGTATGGTGTAACAACCGAGTGGGATACAGCCGCTGGACAGGCAGTTGCTGAAATGGCTGGCTGTGAAGTTGTATCGCTTGAGGACGGAAAACGTATTGCTTACAATAAAGAGGACATAAACAATCCATGGTTTATAGTGAGACAAATAAATGGCTAGGTACGTTATAAACAGTAAAGCAAAATCCCTTTAGTGCATTGCGCTAAAGGGATTTTGCTTTGACGTACAAACAATTTCTACAGCTTGAGTTTGCGCTCAATATCCTCAATCTGACTTTTAAAACGCTTATCGGTATCAATAAGGTTGTTCACTGTTTTGCATGCATGTAGAACTGTAGCATGATCTTTACCTCCAATTAAGCTACCAATGGTGGAAAGTGAACTTTTGGTCATGCTTTTAGAGAAATACATCGCTATCTGCCTTGCCTGAACTATCTCGCGCTTGCGAGTTTTTGTTTGTAGCACATCATTTGGCAGGCCAAAGTATTCGCTCACAACTTTCTGAATATAATCGATAGAAATTTCTCGTCGAGTATTCTTAACTAGCTTATCAATCATTTCAGAGGCTAGCTCTGTAGTAATTTCCTTTTTATTTAATGTAGATTGCGCTAGCAGAGAAATTAATGCTCCCTCAAGCTCACGGATGTTATTGGTAATATTCGTTGCAATATACTCAACTACTTCATCGGGAATATCTATGCCATCCTTGTAAATTTTTTGCTTAAGGATTGCAACCCTAGTTTCAAAATCGGGCGATTGCAAATCGGCCGATAATCCCCATTTAAACCTTGACAACAGCCTTTGTTCAAGTCCCTGTAGTTCAACAGGTGGCTTATCTGAGGTTAGGATAATTTGTTTCCCGGCTTGATGTAAATGGTTGAATATGTGAAAGAATGTATCCTGTGTTTTTTCCTTCCCTGCAAACTCGTGAACATCGTCAATAATAAGAACATCAATCATTTGGTAGAAGTGTACAAAATCATTGATATTGTTATTACGAATAGCCTCAACGTATTGTGTTTGAAACTTTACGGCATTAACGTATAGTACTACTTTTTCGGGGGTGCTCTCTTTAACTCTTATGCCAATAGCCTGAGCCAAATGTGTTTTTCCAAGACCAGAGCTTCCGTAAATTAGCAATGGGTTAAAGGCTGTTTTACCAGGTGCATTAGCTATAGCCATTCCGGCAGAACGTGCCAAACGATTACACTCTCCTTCAACAAAATTATTGAAAGTATTATCGGGGTTAAGCTGAGGGTCAACGTGCAGCTTTTTAATACCGGGTATTACAAACGGATTTTTTATTTTATACTCTCCGTTTTGAGGCATTGAAACCGGTTTGTTTCGCAGCTCAGTTTTGTTTTGCGTTGGAAAAACTACTGTAACAGGCTTACTATTAGCCACGCTGTGGTTTTCCATTACAACATTGTACTCTAGCTTTGCTCCAGGGCCAAGCTCTTTTCGGAGTGTTTTACGAAGAATATCGATAAACTGCTCCTCTAGGTATTCGTAGAAAAAGGGACTAGGTACCTGAATTGTTAGCACATTGTTATCGAGCTTAACTGGTACTATGGGCTCGAACCATGTTTTAAAACTAACTGGCGGGACATTATCCTTGATGATTTTCAAACAATTACCCCAAACATCTTGGAAATCAATAGCCATTTTTAAAATTACTGTGAAGTTAAATCTTTGGTTAATTCTTTAGCGTGAGAACAAAATTGTGAAAAATTCGCTGAAAAAAAAACTTAAAAACAGTTGCATTTTTCACTTATCACTTAACCATTTAAATATCACTAAAATATTTTTCTCATTTTTTTTAAAAAAAATGCTATACGCTATATATCAGCGAATTACCATGTTAATATCTATAAAAAGTTGTAGGTTAACTAATTGTAATGCTTATCTTAACCAATAGCTAAGAATTCGCTACTGACATAAAATCAGAAAACACTGACCAACAATAAGATAGATGCAAACAATTGGACTATAGGCGTTTGGAGAATGCGGACTACTTTTTCTCTTCCTTATATTTTGTTCGGCTAAAATCGAATAGCGAAATGTTCACATATCGCTTCGGATTAACCTTCATATCGTAGAGCAACAGCTCTAGGTTACGTGCAGCGCTTTCGAGGTTATTGTAAAGCGTATCGTTGTTAATAAGCATGCCCATTGACCCTTCGCCTTGGTTAATTTTGGTTACAATTTGGTTAAACGAAACCATGGCCGAATCAGTTTGGGCAAGGGTTCTCGAAAGATTAGCCTTAGCAAGAGTATCGCTAATTGATGAAAAGTTTTTAACTATAATATCAATATCCTCACTATTATCCTTAAGGTTTTGAGATATTGAGTGTACATTATTAACTATTTGTAGCAGCTTTCCCTCGTCGTCGGAAAGCATACCATTTAGTTCTCCGGTTAACTCGTCAATATTTCCGAGACTATTTCGGAGTGACTCAATGCTTTGGGTAAGGTTGTCTCTATTCTGCTCGTTAAAAACCTTGGCAATAACCTCAAGGGCAATTTCCATATCCTCCATTAAGCGCTCAGCTTTTTCCTTAATAGGCACCATTTCAAACACAAGCTGATCGAGCAAGCCAGTTTCAATTGAGGAGGTTAGCGTATCGCCTGATTGGTGGAACTCATCATTGGGAGTTACCTCAAGCCTTATGGCTTTACCTCCCATTAAATCGGCGCTAATAAGCTTAACAATTGAGTTGCGGGGAATTTGATACTTTTTTTCGACAAGAAGCGTAACTATTAGTCTTCCAGTATGTCCTTCTTCAAACTTAATGCTTTTAACCAAACCTACCTTGTATCCACTAAGTAAAACATCGTTTGTTGGCTTTAATCCATCAACCCTATTGAAAACGGCATAGTATGTATTTGTGCGGCTAAAAATATTTTTCCCTTTCAAAAAGTTTACACCCCAAAAAAGAACTGCAAGACAAATAACAGCAAATATTCCAATTTTGGCTTCTCTAGTAATTCTCATCTCAAATAATTTTAGTTCTTCGATAGTTGTTTCGCTTTGCTTAATGGTATAGGCTTACCATCTTGAAAGGCAATAATAAATGCATCGGGGAAAAGCTCTCGAACTTGGTCGCAAACAGCTGAAATAGCAGTATACGTTTTTTCGTTTCCTACTAAATACTTGTACATGTCATCAACAGGAAACTCTTCTACCTCTTTTATATTTTTAAAAAAAGGATCGTTAGTGGCAACACGGTTTCGCGATGCAGTAATTTGAACTTTATAGCTTATGCCATTCGCAAAAGTTGCCTCTTTATGCTCAGGATTCTCGTTCCAACTAGCGCTTATAGTTGATGATACCTGATTGGAACCCTGACTGAGGCTACTATCAAAGGAGTTTTCAGCAGCAAAGCTGCTTCTCTGCTCAATTTGCTCCTTGTACGATCGGAACGCCCTAAATACTGCAGAGGCTAGGTACGTTTGACCCTCTTCGGTTATTAAATAATCCTCCTCTTTAGGGTTGCTTAAAAACCCGAGCTCGACCAAAACGCTGGGCATCGATGTTTTCCAAAGCACAATAAAACCTGCTTGCTTAACTCCCCTATCTCGTCGGCGGGCTCTTTCCCTAAACTCATCTTGCACAAGGCTTGCCATATTAAGGCTTTGATCGAGGAAGGTATTTTGCATTAGGCTAAAAATAATAAACGACTCCGCTGAGTTTGGGTCATATCCTTCGTATTTAGAGGAGTAATCTTCCTCATAAGCAATAACAGCGTTTTCGCGCATTGCCACATCGAGGTTTCCTTCGGATTTGTGCAAACCCATAACATACGTTTCGGCACCGTAAGGAACCCTACTAGGATTAGCATTGCAATGGATAGAAATAAACAAATCGGCACCGCTCTCATTGGCAATCTTACTTCGCTCATCGAGCGGAACAAACACATCCTCTTTACGTGTGTATATAACCTCAACATCGGGGAAACTTTGCTCAATATACCCTCCTACCTTAAGAGCCACGGATAGCACGATGTCCTTTTCTAAAGATTTTTTTCCAACTGCACCAGAGTCCTTACCCCCATGCCCAGCATCGACAACAACTTTTTTAAGCTTATAGGCTTCTGGACCAGAATCATTTCCATAGCAAAACGAGCTAGCAATCAGGCTAAATACTACTAACCCTATTAGCTTCGTTAATGTTGTTGTGTATTTATTTATAAAATGCATGTGCTCAAAGATTGATTTTTTAGTAGTTTTGAGCTCTAATTAGCGGTTACATTTCACAAAAATAGTACTAAAATTGTATTTCAAGGCTGTCATTGCTCTTTTTCTTTCACTTTTAGCTGTTAGCCAAGCATCTGCAAATGCTTTAACAGCTAGCATTTCCAATTTCCATTTTCAGCTACCCGATTCAGCTAGTATTGAAGTAGATGATGGTTTGTTAGCAAAAGATACAATTATTTTAAATCCTGACACTTTACTTACGGATTCCACAAACTTAAATGCAACCGATGAGGATGATATGCCCTTAAAGGATCCAATTTTTCACGATGCAAAAGATTCTTTGCTCTACTCCATAGATGGGAAAAAAGTTTACATGTATGGCGATGCAGTTGTTAAGCACCAGAAAATGGAGCTAAAAGCGGCATACATTGAGTATAACATGGAAAACAACCTTGTTTTTGCCAAGGGCATGCCCGATTCGACCGGAGCCATTGTAGGCAAACCCGTTTTTGTTGAGGGTGGCAAAACCTTCCGAATGGAGGAGATGCACTATAATTTCGATTCGAAAAAGGCCAAAATTACTGGAGTTATTACCGAAGAGGCTGGCGGGTTTTTACATAGCCACGATACGAAGCTAATGCCCGATAAATCGATAAATATTGCTGGAGGCAAGTTCACAACCTGCGATCAAGATCATCCGCATTTTTACATTGCCATTACCAAGGCAAAAGTATTGCCCGGAAACAAGCTAATAACTGGCCCCGCTTATGTTGTAATTGAAGATGTTCCATTCCCTTTGATACTCCCCTTTGGATTTTTCCCAAACAGAAAAGGTCGATCATCTGGCTTAATAATCCCTGAATATGGCGAGGAGCGTAACCGAGGGTTTTTTCTGAGGAATGGAGGGTTCTATCTGGGCCTTAACGATTACTTTGACCTAAAACTTACTGGGAGTATCTACTCGAAGGGTTCGTGGGCAGCAAATGCCCAAACAACATATCGTAAACGGTATAGGTATTCGGGTAGCTTCTCGCTTGCCCTCTCGCAGAATGTGGTAGGCGAAAAAGGCTTCGACGATTACTTCAAAAATCAGTCGTACTGGCTAACATGGAACCACTCGCAGGATCCAAAAGCAAATCCGAACTCAACATTTTCAGCCCGACTTAATCTCGGATCGCCCAGCCACAACAGGTACAATGCACGTAGCGTTAACGACCTTTTAGCGGGGTCAATTTCATCGAGCGTTGCTTACTCAAAGGTATGGGCTGGAACTCCTTTTAGCATGTCGGCCTCAATGAACCATTCGCAGAATAACCTCGACAGCACAATAAATGTAGGTTTCCCTAAGGTTTCGTTTAACATGAATAGGGTATATCCGTTTAAGCGAAAAAATAACCTAGGCGCACCTGCATGGTACGAAAAAATTGGCCTTTCGTATTCGGGTAATCTCGACAATAGCGTTAACACCAAAACCGACTCAATTCTTACAAAAAGCACCTTCGATAAGATGCGAAATGGAGTGCAACATCGCATACCAATATCAACATCGTTTAACATTCTCAAATTTATAATGGTTAGCCCAAGTGCAAACTATAGCGAAAATTGGTACACAAAAACCATAGAAAAACGCTGGGATGAAGAAGAAGAGAGGGTTGTAAAAGATGAGGTTTCGGGCTTTAAGCGCGCATGGCAATACAACACTTCCGTATCGATGAGCACAAAGCTTTACGGAATGTTCTCGTTTAAGTCAACCTCAAAGGTACAGGCCATAAGGCATGTTATGACGCCCTCCGTGTCACTATCCTATCGGCCCGATTTTAGCGAGGAATCGTACGGATTTTACAAAGAGGTTATTACGCCAACCGACACGCTTAAGTACTCAATATTTGAAGGAAGCCTTTACGGTGGGCCAGGTTCGGGCAGAAGTGGATCAATCAACTTCTCGCTTGGCAATAACTTGGAGATGAAAGTTCTAACACCTCAAGATACAGCATCAAATACTAAAAAGATAAAGATACTTGAGAGCTTTAACTTCTCCACATCGTATAATATGCTAGCCGACTCAATGAACTGGAGCCCAGTTTCGTTTAGGGCTCGAACTACCCTTTTCGAAAAGTTTAACATCAACTTTTCCAGCTCGTTCGATCCTTACGCACTAGATGAGGAAGGGAATAGATACGATAAGTATCAGTTTCAGGTCGATAAAACGCCTTTTAGGCTAACCAATGCCAGAGCGGGTATCAGCTTTTCACTTCAAGGGGGAAAGGGTGATGGTTCAAGTCAGAGAGATCAAAGCTCATTTAGTGGCGATAACTTTAATGGTGCAAATGGTTTGAACCCCGATGGAACCCCTTTTGGTCAAGGATTAGATACCGGATTTGAGCAAGAATACGTTGACTTCGATATCCCCTGGAGTGCACGTTTCGACTATACCTACTCCTACAGCAAACAACGTTTTGATAAAAGCATAACCCAAAGCATGAGCTTCTCAGGTAATATTAGCTTATCTCCAAAATGGAAAATTGGATTCTCGTCGGGCTATGACTTTAAGAATCGGAAGCTAACCACTACATCAATGAATATTTATCGCGACTTACATTGCTGGGAAATGCGTGTGACCATTATCCCATTTGGCTTTATGAAAAGCTACAGCTTCCAAATAAACGTAAAATCGGGTACGCTACGCGACCTTAAATACAACAAGAGCCAAAGCAGATACGATTACTAATACATATTTTGTAAAACCAAATAACTACTATTATGAAGAAGATAATTAATACCGAGAATGCACCCAAAGCAGTTGGCCCCTATAGCCAAGCTGTTGAAACCAATGGTTTAGTTTTTATTTCAGGGCAAATTCCTGTAGATCCATCAACGGGGAAAATTGTTGAGGGAGGTATTGAAGCACAAACCGAACAAGTGCTTAAAAATATGGGAGCCATACTTAAAGAGGCTGGCTTAACCTACGCAAATGTTGTAAAAACAACTTGCCTGCTAAGTGATATGGACAACTTTGTGCCCATGAATCAGGTTTACGCTAAGTATTTTACCGAGGATATGCCTGCTCGCGCTGCTTACGGAGTGGTAAAATTACCTCTTGGCGTAATGGTTGAAATTGAGGCTATTGCCGCTCGATAGTTTTTTATTGCATAAAAAAACCTTGGCAAAATTGCCAAGGTTTTTTTTATGCTTTTTGTAGGGCTATGCTTCTACTCTGAAACCACTTCAAACTCAAGGTTAACCTTAACCTCACGATGCAGCTTAATTTCTGCAGTATAAGTTCCGGCTTCCTTAATTTGCTCGTCCTTAATGCTAATGTTTTTACGCTCAACCTCAAAACCTTGTTGGGCCAACGATTCTGCAATTTGAATTGTATTAACAGAACCGAATATTTTACCAGTTGAACTAGTTTTAGCTCCAATGGTAATTTTTACGCCCTCAAGCTTTTTAGCAATAGCCTCGGCATCGGCTTTAACTTTAGCCTCTTTGTGAGCTCTTTGCTTAATGTTCTCTGCAAGAACTTTCTTAGCCGATACAGTTGCAGCAATTGCAATACCCTGAGGAATAAGATAGTTGCGAGCATATCCGTTTTTAACGGTTACAATATCGTCCTTATGTCCCAAGTTAGGGATATCTTGTTTTAGTATAATTTCCATCGCTATTCTCTCCTATGTTTACTTCAACAAATCGGTTACAAATGGCAGCAGCGCTAAATGACGAGCCCTTTTAACTGCAGTGGCTACTTTACGCTGATATTTAAGTGAAGTACCAGTTAGGCGGCGAGGTAAAATTCTCCCCTGCTCGTTTAAGAACTTCTTAAGAAACTCAGGATCTTTGTAATCGATATACTTAATCCTATTCTTTTTAAAACGGCAGTATTTTTTCTTTTTAACATCTACCGTTGGGGGCGTAAGGTACCTAATTTCACTCTGATTCTGACTCATGGTTTACTCCTCCTTTTGTTTTGATTCAACTTTAGCTTTTCTCTTCTTCTCGGCATACTCAACGGAATGCTTATCCATGCGGAAAGTTAAAAAGCGAAGCACGCGCTCGTCGCGACGATATTGCACTTCAAGCTTTTCAATTAAATCACCTTGAGCTTTAAACTCAATGAGGTAGTAAAACCCTGTAGATTTTTTTTGAATGGGGTAGGCCAATTTTTTTAATCCCCAGTTCTCTTCGTGTACAATCTCACCGCCATTATCGGTGATAACACTTTTGAACTTGTCAACCGCTTCCTTCATCTGGGCCTCAGACAAAACGGGAGTTGCAATGAAAACGGTTTCGTACTGATTTAACATAGTTTAAACTGTTTAGTTAAAAATTACAATTAGCCCGCAAAAGTACTACTAAAAATTATTTAGTCAAAACATTTAA
>Ga0334898_1001544_pt1 | contig 24831 bp, 19 predicted proteins | sample GraSluR3_MG_10_FD_207228 | JGI IMG/M metagenome (GOLD analysis project Ga0334898, IMG submission 207228) | Sludge microbial communities from methane-producing bioreactor in Wageningen University, Netherlands - Granular Sludge_3_08-R3 | ecosystem: Engineered > Bioreactor > Anaerobic >... | reverse complement strand
TTGTTAAGCGCCTTATCGGAATCCTGGACAAACATGGTGTATTTATGGATCATAACCCGGGCTTCCTCGGTAAGGTAGGAACCTCCTCCGGAATCACCTCCCACATCACGTTTTAAAAGCTTGAATCCAAGCCTTTTTTCCATCGTGTTCATAAGCTTCCATGCTTTGCTGTAGGACATATTAAGCTCCCCAGCGGCTTTATTGAGAGAACCCAAACGGTCGATGCGTTTGAGCATATCGCACGGTCCCTCACCAAAGGCTTTTCCCGAGTTATCCAGCCATATTTTATAGCGTAGTTTTAACATCCTGTCCACCACCCGACTTTTGAAGTAGGGAAGGTTTAATACATTATATAGCAGCAATTTGATCAAGTAAATATCTTTGCTTAAAATTTCTTGCAAATATCAGGTTTCAGCATCAATTAAGGTTCCTCAAAACCAATCCAACGGTTCTTTTCGCCTTACTTACCATTTTTATCATTATAAAATCCCCGGCTTCTAAATGTCAATCAAATAAGATGAAAAGCTACCCGAAAATAATAATTAGTCTTTAAAACTTAAAACGGGCATAGTAAAATCTTTATAAAGCTACTTAGATAAAAAGGAGGAGGTTTAATATTGACCCGGTCTTTTAACTGGACTAAAATAGCCTATACAAATGCAAAAGGTTTGAAACTGGCCGGTCTTCTTTATAACGGACCGGAAACGGATACGGTAATTGTAGTATGTCATGGGTTTACCGGCAAAAAAGAAGGCAGCGGCAAGGCCGTAGCCATGGCGGAGGAACTCGGAAAGCGTGGTTATGCTACGCTTCTTTTCGATTTCAGCGGCTGCGGGGAAAGCGAAGGCAACTTTTCTGATTTATCTCTTACCGGACACATTGATGATATTAAAAGTTCAGTTGATTATTGTCTCGAATTGGGCTTTGAGCGCGTGGTTACCGTCGGCCGGAGTTTTGGCGGTTCGGCAGCGTTATGTCACGGCGGTTCCGATCTGAGAGTAGCGGGAGTCTGCACCTGGGCGGCGCCGGCAGAACTGGTAAAATTATTTTCTGTTTATGATGACCCTGCCGTAACAAACGAAGGAAACCTGGTTCCTTTATCAGGTGAAGAAGGAACGGCATATCTTAAAAAATCTTTTTTTTCGGATCTGGAACGGCACGATGTTCCGGCACAAGCCGCACTGATTGCGCCACGCCCGCTGCTGGTAATCCACGGGAATAATGATGAAGTGGTTCCGCCCGGCAACGCCCAGAAAATTTTTAACGCTGCGTCACCGCCTAAAAAAATAAACTACATTCCCGGTGCCGACCACAGGTTTACCGGGCAGCACGAGAAGGTATGGCAGGTATTTTTCAACTGGCTTGAAGAATATTTACCCTTATAAATTAATGAAGCGTCTCATGACCGTGCAGCGGCTCATCATGGTGCCTGGTTGCCAGAGTAAAGGTGTTTTCGGTGTGCGCAAACCCTTTTTCCATTTGCTGCGGGACACCACAGGCTTTTTCTAAAATATGCGCCAGTTCGCTGATCAAGGGCAGGCGCGGGTTGGTAGTAGTACACTGGTCTTCAAAAGCTTTTTCCGCCATTAAAGGTATTGTTTCCAGAAAATGTTTATAATCGACTCCCGCTTCGACAAAAGTGTCCGGAACCCCCAGTGAACGGTTCAGATCTTTTACCGCGTTAATCAAGCTGGCAACCCCTTCTTCCGGAGATGACGCGGGCAGGCCCAGGTGGGCCGCAATCCGGCGGTATTTTTCCGGCGCCATGAAATGTTCGTACTTGGGAAAGGACACGAATTTACTCGGCCGGCCGGCATTGTATTCGATCACGTGGGGCAGTAATATTGCGTTTGCCCGTCCGTGGGGAATATCAAAATCACCTCCTACTTTGTGCGCCAGGCTGTGGTTGATACCCAGGAAAGCATTGGTAAATGCCATGGCTGCAATGGTAGCCGCGTTGTGCATTTTTTCCCGTGCCTCACGGTCCCCGTCACGCCAGGAACGGGGCAGATACTCAAATACCAGTTCAATCGCCTTCAAGGCCAGCGCGTCGGTGTAATCCGAGGCCATAACCGAAACGTAGGCCTCGATACCGTGCGAGAGGACATCCAGACCGGTGTCCGCTACCAGGGCGGCGGGCAGGGTTGCCACCAGATCCGGATCGATAATGGCCACGTCCGGTGTCAGTTCGTAATCTGCCAGGGGGTATTTAATATCCCTGCCCTGGTCGCTAATTACGGCAAACGCGGTTACTTCAGACCCGCTCCCGCTGGTGGTGGGAATGGCCACCAGGCGGGCCCTGCGCCCCAGTTTGGGATATTTATAAGTACGCTTGCGGATATCCAAAAATTTTAATTTCAGAAATTCAAATTCAACTTCGGGATGCTCATAAAAGAGCCACATGCCCTTGGCGGCATCTATGGCGGAACCCCCGCCCAGGGCAATGATCGTATCGGGGCGGAAATGTTTCATCAATTCGCGTCCCTGCAATACCAGATCAAGGGAGGGTTCGGGTACTACCCCGCTGAAAACTTCGAGCTGCGGCCTGGGTTCCCTTTTATTCAGGTGATACTTGATCTTGTCCAGGTGACCCAGCTGCTCCATGGTCTTGTCCGTTACCAGGAAAACCTTTTTAATCCCGGGCATTTTTGACAGGTATTGGATCGAGCCCGTTTCAAAATATATTTTTTCCGGTATTTTAAACCACTGCATATTGACCCGCCGCCTGGCCACCCGCTTGATATTGACCAGGTTAACGGCGCTGACGTTGGCCGTGGTGGCATTGCGCCCGTAGGAACCACAGCCCAGCGTCAGGGAAGGCACGTTGGTATTATAAATGTCGCCGATGGCTCCGTGGCTGGAAGGCGCGTTCACAATGATTCTGCCGGCCATAATCCTGCGGGCAAATTCGTCGCTCAGTTTCCGGTCCTGCGTATGTATTACCGCCGAGTGTCCCATTCCACCGAACTGTACCATTTGCTTACATCGTTCAATCCCTTTCCCGGAATTATCAACGACATAATAAGCCAAAACCGGACTGAGCTTTTCCCGCGAAAGTGGAAATTCCGGTCCTACCCCGTCGAGTCCGGCAATAAGCATTTTGGTTCCCGCCGGCACGGCAAATCCTGCCATTTGGGCGATATTGCAAGCAGATTTACCCACCATATCCGGATTCATGGAACAGGTACCGCCGCAGGTGGCAAATTGCTGCAATAACTCAATCTCTTCCGGTTTTAAAAAATAACAGCCGTTTTCAATGAGCAGCACGGCTACCCCTTCAGCTACCTCCCGGTCAACAATCAGTCCCTGCTCAGAGGCGCAGATCATGCCGTTGTCAAAAGTCTTGCTGAGAATAAGGTCGGTAACCGCCCTTTCCAAATCGGCGGTTTTTTCAATGTAGCAAGGTACGTTACCCGGTCCCACGCCCAGAGCCGGCTTACCGCTGCTGTATGCCGATTTGACCATTCCGGTTCCCCCGGTAGCCAAGATCAGTGCCACCCCGGGGTGAAGCATCAGCGTTTTAGCGGTCTCTACGGAGGGGCGCTCGATCCAACTGATACAGTCTTCCGGTGCCCCGGCGGCAACCGCGGCTTCCAGCATGGTTTGGGCCGCAGCGGCGCTGCATTGCTGTGCCCCCGGGTGAAAACTAAAAACAACCGGGTTCCTGGTTTTAATTGATATTAAGGACTTGAACAAGGTGGTGGAGGTGGGATTGGTTAACGGTGTTACCCCGGCAATAACACCGACCGGTTCTGCCAGTTCCTCATAGTCTTCCTCTTCGTCCACCTTAATAACCCCCACCGTCTTACGGTACTTGATACTGTGGTAAACATATTCCGTGGCAAAGATATTTTTGGTGATTTTATCTTCGTATACCCCGCGACCGGTTTCCTCCACCGCCATTTTGGCCAGTTCCATGTGCCGGTCCAAACCGGCCAGGGTCATGGCCTTGATTATATTGTCCACTTCTTCTTGTTTCAGATCCAAAAATGACTGCAGCGCTCCCTGGGCTTTATTGACCAGGTCATCGATCATCTTTTGGTTGTCATCCGGCAAATTAATTGCAGCATCTATTTCAGCCATTTTTATCTCCTGCCTAAAAGTTTTGATTATAATGAAGTATTTCCCGGCCGGAGGTTAATATTCCGGAATGAATTATTTTCGCCGTTTTCTTTGCGGATGCAGCAATCTTGAGCTGTAGTATAAAAGCAAGGTGCCGGCAACAAAATAAAATACCGTATAAACTCCCCAGTAGGGCATTGTCCAGTAACTGATGCTAAAACTCACGTCACTGGATATTCCGCTTTGGCCCAGTATTCTCATAAACACAAATACCGGGTTAATATTCTGTAAAAATTCAACCGTATACGGTATCAAGCCGGGTGACCATATTGCCGTGGTCCACTCCTCCAGCCTGCGCAAATGGTCTATTTCATAAAGGAACGCCGCCAAAAACCCGGTGCCGGCACACAGGGCAAAAGTCAGTCCGTAAGCGGTGATGGTACTGGCACCCGTTCTTTTGAAAACTGTCGAGCAGAACACCCCGATACAACTGAAAAGGTACATGGTGACCAGGTAAAAGCCGAATATCCCCAGCACCTGTTCCGGCGCTATACCGCCGTAAAGAAATATGATGCTGTAAAGCGGCAGGGTGGCAAAAACCAGCAATACCATAAACGCGCTTGCTGAAGCCAGCTTGCTCCAGATGATCTGCCAGGGAGTCAGGCGGGTGGTCAGCAGCACGTTCAGCGTTTGTTTTTCCCGTTCCCCGCTGATTATGCCGGCAGTCAGTCCGGGCGTCACAAAGGCAAGCAGAAACAGCTGCGTGGCGCTGAGCAGCATGAAAAACTCCCGGCTGCGATTCGGCTGGAACATCCCCGGAGAATTACGCCAATTCAAATACATGAAACCCAGGATAAATGCTCCGATCACCAACAGATAAAGCGCCAGTAACCAGAAGGCCTTTCCGCTGCGAAAGCGCTGGCGTAGCTCTTTAAGTAATACCGGATTAATTTCCGCCAACATTATCAACCTCCTCACCGGTTACGGCCATGAAAGCCTCTTCCAGGTTGCGTTTCACTTCGACAAACTCGGCCACAGGCCATCCGGCATCAACTATTTCTTGTAAAAGCGCCACCTGTTCCGCCCGGCTCCCGTTGAATAAGAAAGTTGCCGCTGCCCCGTCGGAAAAAGAACCGGTAACGCCCGGACGGGAAGACAGAAAGGTAACCAGTTCTTCTGTCCGTTCCAGCACCACTGCTTTAATCTGTCTGGTACCCCTGGTGGCCGCGGTCATTTCCGCCATGGTCCCGCAGGCAACCAGCTTACCGGTATCCATGATCGCAACCTGGTCACAAATTTCCGCCAACTCCGGGAGGATGTGCGAACTGATTAGAATTGTCTTGCGTAAATGTTTTAATTGTTTTATGATTTCTTTCATTTCCACCCTGGCTCTGGGGTCAAGGCCGGAAGCCGGCTCATCGAGGATCAAGACCTTGGGATCGTGGACCAGGCAGCGGGCCAGTGCCAGACGCTGTTTCATCCCCCTGGAAAGGGAATCGACGTAGGCGTCTGCTTTGTCCGGTAAATTAACCAGCTCCAATAACGTTTTTATCAAGTGGGGCCGCTGTTCAACCGGAATATGGTAGGCAGCGGCAAAAAAATCCAGGTATTCACCGGCCCGCAGACCATCGTAAACCCCGAAAAAGTCGGGCATGTAACCGATCATTCCCCGTACGTCCATGGTAGCGCTGGTCACGTCCCGGCCGTCAATCCTGGCCGTACCCGCATCAGGCAGCAGCAGGGTAGCCAGGATACTCATGGCCGTAGTTTTACCGGCGCCATTGGGCCCGATCAGACCGTAAACCATACCCTCGCGCACCTCGAGGCTGAATTGGTCCAGCGCCTTGACAGTACCAAAATTTTTACTTACCTGATTAAACTCAATCATGAGGCTACCACCCCTTCCACTGCCAGACCGGGCCAAACCTGCTGAAAATCAAATATCTCTCCCGTTTGGGTTAACCTGACCATTATTTTGTCGTCATGCATATAAAGGGCCAGATCATCTCCGGCAATTCTTTTTTCGGTACCGTTAACAGTTTCCCATTCATCTTGTTGAAAATTATAAATTTCAACCGTGCAAGAGAATTGTCCGCGGACTTTTTGCAGTTCCAGGGCTTCGACCGTGAAATCAGGCCCTAATTCGGCGTCACTGATACAGTAAGACAAGTTTGCGGTCCGGCCACGCACAACTTTTTCTTCCCGGTATTGAATTGGTTGCTGACTATTGATAACGGAGTGCGGCTTAATTATACCTGCCGGAAGACGGAATTTACCTTCTGCCAATTCCATATTGATATTCTGCTTGACTAAAATCATCCCACGGTCATCTTTTTGACCGGAATTCCCTTTTATTTCGAAAATATCCGGTACTCCGTCGTGCCAGCCTAAAAATTGAACTCCGGACAGATAACCGTTGTTCCCCTGCACCAACCCGGACATCATCATCTGGCGCTCGAGAAAAAACGGCTCCCCGGGCCGGCTTGACCTGCCCCCAATCCCAAGCTCCGTGAAAAGCATCGCCTGGCTTGGAAATCCTTGCCATATTTCCTGCGTCTCATCTATGTGAACGGCTTCTCCCGCAGATAACGCACCCAGCTTAACCACCCGGCCTCCCAGGACCAGCCTGCAATCACGCAAGTCAAGTCCGGTTTTATTGATTAAATCGCCTACCACGCGTTTTTCTTTGATATACAACTCTCCTTCAATAATGCCGAATTCCCGCTGTAGCCCGTAAGTGTAGATTTTACGCAGAGAACCGAACTCAATATCCTTAAATTCAATACCGGTATGGTCTTGATCCCGGCAAACCGTTACGGGCATGGTATTATTGCCGTAATAATCCGTAGGAACGGCGTAAATATTGTTGGGCACCTGAACGGTAAGATTGCCTCCCCGGGGGAATACAATACTCGTTCCCGTCCTCACTTCGGCCAGTTCCGGAGTAAATATTTCCACCGTGGCCAGGGTTTGTGACAGGTGGTTTTGAAGCCGGTTAACCGGTGCAAGCAAGTAAAAACAACCGGCGGTAACCAGTGCCGCCGCAGGCACCAGCACCCAGGCCCAGTCCCTCCGGTCCGTCCGGCGCAGTATGAAATAAAGCAGCGGCCCTAAGGCTATAACATAAGCCAGCCACAGCGCAACCAACAATAATACCGGCACCGTAAGCCCGGGCAAATACGAACTGGCGTTGATCAGACTGTTGTTCGGTCTCCAAACAGAAAGTTTGTCCGTTTGTAAAAGTTCCGCGCCTGATTTTTGATTGACACCAAATAAGGTTGACCATAATTCCTGTGATTCAGTGCCGAGAGCATCCGGGGCAACCCCGCAGTATAAGACCTGGCCCCGGCCCAATTTCCGGCCGGCCAGTACCGGGACACCGTCCTCCCCCGCCAATACCCGCCCGGCCACGAGCCTTCCGGCGGCTGTCTCCAGCGGCGCGCCGGAACGCAGCCCACCAAGATTCCCGGCAATTGCCGTGTGGCCGGTAAGCTGCACCGGACTGATATCTGAAAAACAGCCGGCGATACCGTTTTCAGCCCCGGCAAACAGTACCAGGGTGCCTCCCAGGCGCACCCAATCTTTAACCATCTGTACCTGACTTGCGTTTAACTGCGAACCGCCGGCGGCATCGGTCATTATTATGTCGGCATGATCCAGCAGCAGGGGATCCGCGGGCAGTTCACCCGGCGACAGGTACTTCAAGTTGATTTGGGAGCCTTCTTCCTTGGAAAGCCAGTTTTGCAGGCCGCTACCATCCCCGGTAATGCTTTCGCTTAAAGCAACGGCTACCCGGTTCCCGCTGACCATGGTGCCTTCTACTCTGGACTGCGCCAGCAGGACATCGCCGGCATAAAGTTGCACTACCGGCTGGGCCCTGGCGAATTCTCCGGGTATAATCAGATTATATTTTTTGCTGGCTCCCGCCGGAACATTGACCTGCGTAGTGAACCGGGCCAGGTTGTTTCTGTACCGGTCTTCATCCAGCCTTACCAGGAGCCTGCCCTCAATTGACGGTCCCGTGTTTTCGACGGTAACAGTCAGCTTTAACGGTTGCTCGGCTTTATAAACTCCGCCCAGGCCCGGGTATACTTTGATACCGACCGCGGCTGCGGCCGGTGCGGGTAAGACCGTTGCCGCAGCCACCAGTGCCACAACAACAAATATTAAAACGCTGCAATACAATTCAATTTTGCTTTTCATAGTTTTTCACCACCTTTAACCAGCCTTTCTTGCAAATCCACCTTTAGCAGAGTAACCGTGCCACCGCTCCGGCGTGCTGCCAGCAAGGATTTACCGTCCGGACTAAAGTTTAAGTTGTCATAATTATTTAACCGGTTGAGCAATAAGGTCCGGGGTTCACGTACTCCTTCCAGTTCCAGGCTGCGCAGCCAGTTCAATTCATCCGCGCCCGGCCCGGTTTCCGGCGCCAGCAACAAACTGTCGCCGGGAAGCAGTGACCGGTCCTCCTCTTGTATGAAACTAGAAACATCTTTCAGGTTTAAAGTCCTGATTTCATCCTGGAGCTGCCGGATGCTGAACAAAGGGGAACCGTCGGGTTGGTAGGTAAGTACCCGTTCAGTGGTGTTGACCTTGATAAAGGCTAGATAACCCTGCGCACTCCATACCGGGCAACCGCCCTCCCCAAGAAATATTTCCTTCCCGTTACCCGGTCCGGTCAACCACAGCTCAGACTGTCCTTTATCCCCGGCACGTTCCACCACCAGACGGGAACCGTCGGGAGACCAGGAGGGGTGTTTCCCCGGACCAACGCACACCGGTGCTTCATCTTCCTCTCCCAGTAGGTAGATTTTTTGGGCGTCACCGGATACACTTATGGTATAGGCCAGAACTTTTCCGTCAGGCGACCAGGCTATACCGGACAAACCTTCCCCCGGCCCCGCCTTGACGGTCACTTCCGCCCTGCTTAAAACCTTCTCCAGGGTTTCCACGGCACTGTCTTCCGGTAACGAAAACGGTAGTTTTGCCGCAATAATTTCTTCCCTCCCACGCTCATCCTGCCTAACCAGCGCCAGTTTATCACCCGTACGGGTCATGGCGAGTTCCGTAAAAGACCACTCCCCGGAAGGTTTGACGGAGCCGGTGTTATTACCGTAACGGTTCAAAAACAGCAGTTGGCCGTTCCTGATTACCCAAACACCCTGCATTTGCGGCGTGCAAACAAATTCCAACGGCCGGTCCTCCAGCCAAAAGCTTCTGATCTCTTTAGTGGTGCCCGCTTCCAGCGTTTTTGGCGCCGTCACCGACCACCACATCCAGCATAACACCGCCAGCAGTAGTACCGCCGGGACAAGCCATAATAAATACCGGACATGAAACCCCGTCTTATTCTCCCCTGCCGTGCCGGTAGCATCGTGAAAACCGGTTGTTTCCCGCCCGTCTTGGAGTTCGGCCAGCCGTAACTTCAGTTCTTCCCGCAGCTGCCGGTTGACCGGTATGGTCTCACGTACCCGGTGCATATGTACCAATAACTCATCTAAAGAGCCTTTAACCGGTGCACGAACCGGTTTTTCTTCTTCCAGATTGTCCCTGTAGGGGGCGATCGGGGTGACTTTGCCCGGGGACTTATCCTTGTTTTTATCACCCTCGCGCAACACTTTCACCCCTCTCCTCAATAATGAAAAAATTTGCCCGCAACGACTTAAGCGCGCGGTGGTGAATCATTCTCACCGCAGATTCTGATTTTCCCAATACCATGGCAATCTGGCTGAACTTCAATTCACCAGCATACCGCAGAGACACCACGTCTCTCTGAGAACGGGTCAAATGCCACAGCATTTTTCTAAGCTGATGTACTTCTTCTTCCCGCAATAATTCCTCTTCCGGCCCGGAGGGAAAATTGTTGTAAAGCAGCATCTTTTCTTCCGGAAACACCTTTTCCCTGCGTCCTCGTAAATAATCAACATAGCAGTTATGCGCGATCCGGAAAAGCCAGACCACCACCGGTGCTTCACCCCGGTATTGGTGGAAATGTTCCAGTGCTTTCAGGAATACTGTCGCGGTAAGATCATCCGCATCCCAGGAGCTTCTGATCCGGTAACGAAGATACCGGTTTACCGCGTCAAATTGCCGGTCGTAAAGCTCCTCAAAGGAAGTACCTGCTTTATTTTCATATTCAGCTTCCGGTTTCATAAAAATTCTCCTGACCACCTGACTTAGATCGCAAAGCGACCGCTAACAAAGCTTTGTTAATTATACAGACGGGATAACTTCCGAAATGTAATCATAAGACAGGAAAAAGTTAAATAAAAGCGTATTTTTTGCTGCTGTTTAGCATTCATCTTGCTCATTTTGTACCGGTGCAGCATATTGAAAATAAATTTGTCCGGTATAACCCGGTATCACCAGATGTTCCACCTCTTCTATTACTATTGAAATACCGGTGCTTCTTAATAATTCAACCAATCCTTCTCTTATTTCCAGCCTGCTTTTCAGTGCTTTCCCGTCACCAACGGCAATAATATGATAAGGTGCCGAAATAGGAACCGCATTAATATTGATATGATTGCCGGCCAGGCGAATTTCACTGACGGCAAGAACACGCTGGCCGTTTACGGCAACGGCTTCTGCTCCGGCATTGAACAATTCATTAACAATTTTCAAAATATCCAGGTCGGTAACATGGTTAGAATTAAGATTAAACTCCGTTATTTCTCGTTCCGGAAAGTTATCTTTAATTACAACTTTCAATCCCGGTCCGGATAACGGGACCAAACCGGCACAGCGCTTCATTTTGTCCAGCTCTTCTATAAATATCTCTTTAGCCTCGGCCTGTCCTAAATTAGCCTGTTCCAGTTTAACGGAAAGATCGGCGACTTCTTTTTGAAGTTGAGCCAGGTCCTCGATCAATTGCTCTTTTTCCTGGGCTAATTCCTGCTCTCTGTCGGGGGGAGTGTTGTCCCCGGTACTGGTGGCACGAAATTGGAAGGCCAGCATCAGTCCCAATATGAAAGTGGTAACTATAACGGATAAGTAAACAAATTTCTTCAAGCCTATCTCCCCCGGGGAAAAAAACTTTTATTACCTTTTTACATGAATATTCCTAACCTGTCTGAACAGCATATTCATAACTGAACACTCCTGGATAAGCCGGGAGTTTAATCTGGTCCAGTTTTTTCACCAAAACCTGAATGCCGAAAAATTGCAGGGTATCGGCTACCCCGCCCTTCATTTTGATGGCGCTTTCCAGGGTATCGGGATCTCCTATGGCAGATATGACATACGGAGAAGCAAGTACCTTTCCATTGATTCTGATCGTGGGACCGTTGCATTTTACTCCGGTCGAACTTATTAAACGCTGGTCATTAACGGCAATGCCCTCTGCTCCCGACGCTTTTAATTCGTTTACCACTCTTAAAATGTCTTCGTCATGTACCACGTAGAGGTTTGGGTTTTCGCCGGGTGCCAGGGAAATATTGCTGTCTTTCAAGGTAACTTTTACTCCGCTGCCCGCCAGTCCGGTAACACCGGCTAAAATTTTCGCTTGCAGCATTTCTTTTTTGAGCGGTTCCGATAAAGGACCGGTTGATAGTTTATCCAACCGGTCATGCATCGTGGCTACTTCCGCCTGCAAAACATCACGTTCCTTCTTCATTTGCGACACCTGGCCGGATAAAATCTGGGTCCTCCGGAACGCTTCGCTTTCCCGGATATCTTGTATCGTCCGGAACTGCAACGCAAATATTATACCAACAGCAATGCTTACCGTTACCAGCACCATATGAAAGCTTTTTAACTGCAACCGTTTCACTCCTAATACTCCTGTTAATTTGAGGTAATTTACTATAAGCCAAAAAAATCTATTACCCCGGGAGGATCTCAAACCACTTCCAAGGAATCTTTAATATAAATTATAAGAATGGAGGAGTAAACCAAGATGATAAATTGTGCTAAATGCGGTATCTATTCCTGCTATATAAAGGATGCGGAAAAATTCCCCGCTAATTGTCCGATGCGTAATCATAATGATTTAATCGAAGAAGCTGCAGCCGCTTACCGGGATGAGGTTACCGGCAGCCTGGCCTACAATTCGGCGCGGGTCGAAGCAACCGGTTACGGAAACTGGCCCCGGATCCGCGAAATCATGGAATTCTCCCGGCGTTCCGGTTTCAAAAAGCTGGGTCTGGCCTTTTGCGTCGGCTTGCGCCGGGAAGCTTTGGAAGTAACTAAAATATTTGAAGATAATGGTTTTCAGGTCGCTTCGGTAATGTGTAAAACCGGAAGCCGGCCAAAAGAAGAACTGGGTATCAAGGACGAGGAAAAAGTACGCCCGGGCCGTTTTGAAGCTATGTGCAACCCTGTGGCCCAGGCAATGCTTTTAAATAAAGAACTAACCGATATGAATATTCTCCTTGGCCTTTGCGTGGGACATGATACTTTATTCATTAAATATTCCCGTGCCCCCATTACTGTTCTGGCGGTAAAGGACCGGGCAACGGGACACAACCCGCTGGCCGCGGTTTATGCCACCCATTACTTTAATAAAAAGCTTAAAATCACCTAACTGTCTGCAGATTGTGTGCCGCCCTGGTTACCAACACCGCCAATTCAGCCCAGATAACCTGGTCCAGGGGGCGAAAACGGCCTTCATCGTCACCCTGCATCAATCCCAGACCGCAGGCAATGGCCGCGTAATTATGTGAACTCTCCGGTACCTGTGCCGCGTCAGTGGTTTTTAGTTCTATTTTCACCGGCATTGCCGCAACTTCATCGTAACCCAGCGCCTTGACCAGCCACACGGCTAGGGTATCCCGCGTCAACGGCTGGTCTGGTTTGAAGTTCCCGGTGCCGCTAAGTATTCCACTGCTTACGGCAGTTTGAATCGCGCTGAAATCAGGATCATTTGGCGTAATATCGTTAAAACCGGTGGCTTGATCGTTTTCTCCGGGTGAACGGTTACCCGAATCTGTGACTCCTGCCAATACCCGGACGGCATCCCTGCGGCGCACCGGGCTGTCAGGAGCAAAATCTTTTTCCGGCAGCAACCCGCTGCGGGCAATAAATGCCAGCGGCACGGCAGCCCAGTGGTCCCGGGGTATTTCATAATCCTGGCCCTGAGCGCCCGTACTGAACCGGGCGGTACTCACCAACTGCCCGGTACGGGCATCAATCCCGCTTTCCTGAGGATGGGCAAACCTGAGTGCTACCACGGGGTTCTTTTCCAACTTGGGATTCTCCTGTTCCCTGGGAATAAAGTAAACCGGTTGTAAAAACATTTTTTCCTGAAATAATTTTCCGGCTTCCTCCCGGGAAATTGTTTTTCCGGGGTCGGCAAACCGGACCGCGTGCCAGTTGCAATCGTAACTTACAATTTCACCTTGGGGACTAACTATAACCCTGATCCCGTCCGGGTCGAAAGGTATACCGTTAGCCAGGCGAATAAAGGTAAATGCCTTCTAATTGGTATGTACCCCCTTCTAAAGTATTGTTTATTATCGCCTGCTTAAAGCCTTTAAAATTGTCGTCGCGGCTTCAGCCCTGGTTACCACTGCTCCCGGTTGGAACATTTCCCCGGTCGTTTCTATCAGTCCCAGGCCTACGGACAGGGCGACATGCCCTCTTAGGGAGCCGGTAATTTGGCCGGCATCCTGAAAATTGAGCGCGTAAATATCGCTTAACTGTGCCACGTGATTTAACCCCAGGGTATTGACCGTCAGACGCGCCAGGGTTTCCCGGTCAACCGGCCGGTCAGGGGCGGGGTTCTCTCCTGCCTGAATAATTCCGGTCCGTGCCGCAACGTCATAATAAGGACGGTACCAGGGCTCTTTTTCATCCCTGTCTGCCGTGCCGGTTCTGCTTGCGATTTGTTGCCCGGTGCTTCTGACCAGCATCGCAATTAATTCCGCCTGGGTAACGGCGTTGCCGGGCAGAAACTTCCCGTTTTCTCCTTTGATTATACCGGAACGGGCCAGAATTTCCACCGTCTCTTTAACCGGATGGTCTTTTAAATCGGTAAATTTATTTTTATCGGATTTGTCTGATACCGGATTCCCGCCGGCGTCAAGGGTTTCTCCATTACGCGCGTCCAGCAGGGTAAAATATTTATCGGACATGTGATAGACAAGTTTTACTTCGTCAATTGGCCGGTCACCCGATGAAACCAGCGGTTCAGCGAACCATAACTTCAGGTAAGCCAGCTCTAAAGGAGCCTCCTGTAAGAATATATCGGCAGCACTTTTATCACTGATAATTTCCCGCGGGTCGGGAAATTCCACGTCCCACCAGTTCATACGGTACCCGGTAACTTCACCCGTATTGCTGTCCACCTGCACGTAAAAACCGTTACCGGGAAATTTTACTTCCTGGGCCTTTCTGACCCAGTTAAAACTGTAAGAACGAGGCCGGGGCTGCTCTTCCGCACCTGTTTCAGGCCAGTAATCCGGCCGGGCACTTTCAAATTCCAACTGCCGCCATTTTTCCGGCTGGTGGACATTAATATATTTTTCCGCAATTTCACGGGCGGCTTCTTCACTGAAGTTAACTTCCGGCGGGTTGTCATGAGGATACCTTCTTGCTTCATCAATATTAAAATAAACCAGTTCTCCGGTGGATGCGTCCACCGCTACACTCATCCATTGCCGGTAGTTCCCGGTATCGTTTTCCCAGTTAAAACGCCAGATTTTTTGCTCCTTAAACATATAATCCTGTTCCAGCCTGCTGCTTGTCAGTTCGTAATCCGCGGGAACGGTGACATAAGACTTTGCTTTTTCCAGCGCCTTATTCTTTGCAAGCAGGTGCCTGGCTTCTTCGACGGCCACTTCTTCCACCGGGGTAAGTTTAATCTCTTCGGCTCCTCTTAAATCCGCCGCTTGCGCATCTCCCCCGCCCTTGGCCGAATAAAATTTGTGGAAAACCTCCTGATTCAACAATTCACCGGTCAGGGCATCGATAAGCACCTGGTCCTCGGGACCGGGCAAACGGTAAACCAATTTTAAAGGTACTTCCTTGCCACCTTGAATGGGAGGCCGGAAGTACTGCAGTTCGGGACATGATTGATTGCGAAACACTTGTTCCGCCTGGGCCAGGGTTATGTGCCCCGCCGCCGGTGGAAAATCTTCGCTGTCTTCCCAAGTTACACTGAAATTAGTCACCTCTCCGGTATTTCCGTCGATCGAAACCCATATACCGTTTTCCGGATAAGTTATGCCGTTAATAATACGGGCATAATTGTAACGGTACTCCACCCGGCCCTGCTGCTGAAGTAAAGGAATCACGTAGCCATCATCCCGTTCCTGCTGCAGCCTGGTGTTTTTAAAACGTTCCGGCTGCAGTTTTTTGGCCAGGGCCGCGGCATTTTTTTCAAGCTGTTCCCTTTGATAATGGGGCAAGCTTCGGTGCTCCTGCCCGGGCAGATTCGGCGTCCACCGGTACATGCTCCAGATATCGCCGGTTCCAGCATTTACCCGCACATCCATATTGCCGCCCAATGTGCCGGTACTGGACCAGCGCAGTTCCCAAAAAGCTTTTCCATCCGTCTGACTAAACTCTGTGGTAAAATTATCCATACTTTCAGGTACGGGAAACGCTTCTTTAGCTATATGTATGGCTTGCTCCAGACTGATACTGGTTTCCTGTGGTGCTTCTTTGTCGACAACAAGTGTTTCCTCACCTTGGCTTGAATTATTTTGCGAATTGGCGGCCACATTTTCCGCCCGGCACAACCCCGGCAGAAATAAAAATGTGGTAAAAACAAAAACAGTACCGATTAAAACATACTTTTGCACATCCCACCTCAATTTCATCACCACTCCCCCTTTTAAAATATAGACTGGGCAGCACGGAAAATGTAATGTTATATGTTATATGTTATATATAATTTTAGACGGAAAAAGATACCGTCCGGTTCGCATGATTTGCCAAAAAAATAAAATTAAAATTAGTTTTTACCGGCAAATGAAGGATTACTGTTACAGCAAGAGAAATAGATCAAAAAAATATTTTAAATTGGGGGCATATTACTGCATGAAACATATCATTTTTATCGGAGACGGCATGGCTGATTTTAACATACCGGAACTTAACGGGAAAACACCGCTTGGTTATGCCTGTATTCCGCATATGGATTTCCTTGCCGCCAACGGCGAAATCGGCATGGTTAAAACTGTACCGGACGGATTTCCTCCCGGCAGCGATGTCGCCAACTTATCTATAATGGGCTATGACCCGCGTAAATACTATACCGGACGTTCGCCTTTGGAAGCGGCCAGTATGGGCATCGACCTCGGACCGGAAGATGTGGCGTTCCGCTGTAATCTGGTCACCCTTTCCGAAGAAGGTGGCTACGAGGAAAAAACCATGGTCGATTATAGTTCCGATGAAATTACTTCCAAGGAATCCGGTGCCTTAATCCGTGACGTAAACACCCGTCTGGGGAGTTCAGACCTGCACTTCCACGCCGGTTTCGGCTTCAGGCACCTGCTGGTGTGGGAAAACGGCCCCACCGGAGTAAAACTTACGCCGCCGCATGATATTTCCGGAAAAGTAATCGGCCCATATTTGCCGCAGGGCGAGGGAAGTGAAACCCTGCTGGGTTTTATGAAAAAAAGTAATGAAATATTGTCCGGCCATCAGGTCAACCGGAAAAGATTGGCTGCGGGCCTCAGGCCGGGTAATTCGGTTTGGTTCTGGGGGCAGGGAAAAAAGCCCGCGGTGAAAAAGTTTCACGATAAGTTCGGCCTTGAAGGTTCTGTGATATCAGCAGTGGACCTGATTAAAGGCATCGGTATTTGTGCCGACCTGGAAGTAGCCACAGTGGAAGGCGTCACCGGAACGGTAAAAACTAATTTCAAGGGCAAGGTGGAAGCCTGTTTGGACGAATTAAAAAAAGGCCGGGATTTTGTTTACCTTCATGTAGAAGCACCGGATGCGGCCGGCCATAGGGGTGAACTCGAAACTAAACTGAAAGCTATTGAGATGGTTGATGAAATGCTCGGTATGCTTTTGAAAGGTCTCGAACAATTTACCGACTACAAAATATTGCTCCTGCCGGATCATCCCACCCCGTTAAGTATTATGACCCATACTACTGCTCCCGTACCTTTTGCTGTTTATGCCAAAGGACAACCACGTAAAAATAAAATAACTACCTACCATGAAGAAGCTGCGGAGAAAAGCGGCCTGTTCTTTCCGGTTGGACACGAGCTGATAGATTATTTTATTCGCGGTTAGAACGCTTAAAATATTTGGAACAAAACTTTTTGTGCCGGCGGTCAAAAGACTGCCGGCACGTTTAGGTTTACGGATTATTCGAGATTGAATTGTTTGTGTAGTGTACGGACCGCCCTGGTTACCTGGTCCGCTTTGATGATACAGGAGATTTTAATTTCGGAGGTACTGATCATCTCAATATTTATTCCTTCATTTGATAATGCCTCGAACATAAGGGCCGCCACTCCGGGGTTACTAATCATACCGGCACCGACAATGGATACTTTTGCCACGCTGTCATCGCTGGTTACTCCGTCGGCACCCAGGTCATCAGTAAGTTCATCTACCACTTCCAACGCTTTATGCAAATCTCCCTGCGTGCAGGTAAATGAAATATCGTTGCGTCCATCGTACATGGCGCCCTGAACGATCATATCCACGTTTATATTCTCATCCGCCAGGTTCCGGAACAGTTTGTATGCAATCCCTGGTTTGTCGTAAACGTTATACAGCCCGATTTTGGCAACATCCAGGTCGTACGCCACTCCGGTAACCACAAGCGCTTTTTCCATATCTTCCTCCTCCTTTACCAAGGTCCCGGTATGTTTATTAAAACTGGAACGTACGTGCAGCGGTATGCCGTAATGCATAGCCAGTTCCACGGAACGTGGATGCAGCACCACTGCTCCCAGGTTTGCCAGTTCCAGCATTTCACAATAGGAAACCCGGTTTAATTTACAGGCTTCCGGTACCATACGCGGGTCGGTGGTATAAATCCCGTCCACATCGGTATATATTTCACACACATCGGCTTCTAACGCTGCTGCAATTGCTACCGCGGTTGTATCGGAACCGCCCCGCCCCAGCGTGGTAATATCATTTACACGGTCTATGCCCTGAAAACCGGCTACTACCACCACACTGCCCCTTTTTAGTTCATCCCGTAGACGTTTAGTTGCAACCTCCAAAATACTTGCCTTGGTATGCACATTATCGGTAAATATGCCCACCTGGAAACCGGTCAAAGATATTGCCGGTACTCCCAAATCATTGACGGCCATAGCCAAAAGTGCTATGGAAACCTGTTCCCCGGTGGACAAAACCACATCCAACTCCCTGTCCGGAGGGTTGGGAGTAATTTCTTTAACCAATTGCATCAAATTATCGGTACTGTCACCCATAGCCGAAACCACCACCACTACCTGATGGCCTTCGACACGGACATCTGCTATGCGCCGGGCGACCCTGCGTATGCGGCCGGCATCGGCAACAGAACTTCCACCGTATTTTTGGACTATCAGCATTTATAGGTCGTCCTTCCTTAACTGTGATTGTCTGGTTCCTGGTTTGGTTTGATTAATCATTTCACTTCCAGCGCCCGGGCGCCCACCGGACTGGGTTTTAAAACTAACACTTTTGATTTTACGCCGTTTTGCCGTAATGTATCACCCATAACCCTGGCAATCAGTTCTAAATTAGAGTCTGCAAAAGCAACTATTGCCGGTCCGGCCCCGCTCAAGGTAACCCCGCGCGCACCAGCAAGTTTCGTAGCCGCCAAAACCTTTTTCAGCCCGGGAATCAGAGCAGATCTAAATACCTGGTGCAGCCGGTCTTCCATGGCCGTCCCCAACAAACTAAGGTCTCCCTGCTGTAGCGCCGCTACCAACAGCGCCACCCGTCCGACATTAAAAACGGCGTCTTGAAAAGGTACCTGATTGGGAAGAACTTCCCGGGAAGCCCTGGTGGCAAGACAATAATCCGGAATTGCCACCACGCACCTCAAACTTGGCGGTATTTTAATTTTTAAATAATTTATCTTATCGTCCGCCTGCACCGAAACCACAATACCCCCGAGAACGGCAGGAACTACATTATCGGCATGTCCCTCCATAGATGCGGCCAGCGAAATTATTTCTTTTATGGAATAACCGCCTCCGGTAAGGAGGTTTGCGGCAATGACTCCCCCCACAATTGCGGCAGTACTGCTCCCTAACCCCCGGGCTACCGGAATCTGGTTGTAAAGGCGCAGCTTTATGCCGGTTGGAGCATAACCCGCCTGTCTGAAAACCCGGCTGGCAGCCTGAAAAACCAAATTATTTTCATCCCTGGGAAGATCTGAAGCTCCTTCACCCGACACATCAATACTCAATCCGCGGGAACCGGGAATCATTTCTATAGTATTATAAAGTTCCAGCGCCATCCCCAGGCAATCAAAACCAGGCCCCAGGTTAGCCGAGGTAGCAGGTATCTGAACCCGGATCATACAGGATTACCCCTTCCGGAAAACTTACCATAAAAAATCGTTTGATAGACATGGTGCCTTATACCCCAAAAAATTTTAATCTCCTTCTACCCTGACTACGTTGGAAATTTCATTAACCGTTGAGAGAGCCTTAATTATTTTTAACGCGTCTTGTAAATTTTTTTCAAACACTTCATGTGTAACCAGTACGATTTGTGCCGCTTTTCCGGTGGTGTTTTTTTGAATTACCGAAGCAAGGCTGACATCGTTATTTCCGAAGATCGAAGCAATACCTGCCAGCACCCCCGGCTTGTCGGCGACATCAATGCGAATATAATACTTGGTTTTGGTTTCGCCCATAGGTTTTACCTTTTTCCTACTATAACAGGTGCAACTTACAGTTCCTGAAATGTTATTCAGGCGGTTACGGGCGGCATTCATTACATCCGCCGTTACGGCACTGGCGGTAGGCAGTTCGCCTGCCCCACGTCCAAAAAACATTACTTCCCCGACCGCATCTCCGGTGATAAAGACGGCGTTAAATACATCATGCACAGCAGCCAGAGGATGGCTTTTCGGCAGTAAAGCCGGGTGCACGCGCAGTTCAATCCCGTCATCACTTTCCTTGGCAATAGCTAAAAGTTTAATCACGTAATTAAGTTCTGAAGCATAGATGATATCTTCGGCGGCAATTCTGGTAATTCCTTCTACATAAACTTGATTCAAATCAACCCTGGAGTTAAAAGCAATAGAAGCTAAAATGGCGAGTTTCCGGGCGGCATCGAAACCTTCAATATCTGAGGTCGGATCGGCCTCTGCATAACCGAGTGTCTTGGCTTCTGCCAACACATCATTAAAATCAATTTTTTCCCGGCTCATTCTGGTGAGCATATAGTTGGTAGTTCCGTTTATAATACCGATAACCTCGCTGATCCGGTTTGCTGCCAGGCAATCTTTTAAAGGTTTGATGATCGGGATGCCACCTGCTACGCTGCCCTCAAAAAATACGTCACCTTTTCCCGCGGCGGCAGCATCGAAAATATCCTTACCGTATTCCGCCAGCATGTCCTTATTGGCGGTAACCAGGCTTTTACCTTTTTTCAGTGCCCGGAGTGAATACTCCAGGGCCCGATTGGTACCTCCCATCACTTCCACGATAATATCGAATTCAGGGTTGTCGACAACCTCTTCGGGAATTGTAGTCAAGATACCGTCTTGCAACTCTATTCCACGGTTCTTGTTGGGATCGCGCACCAGGATCTTTTTAATTTTAACGGATGCACCCACTTTTTGTTTAATTTCCGCCTGGTTTTGCTTTAATATCCGGTAAACACCCCGGCCCACGGTACCCATACCCAGCATACCGACACTTATTTCCTGTTTAGACACTTTTTTCAGTCACCTCTTCACTGGTTATATTACTTGAAATTATGTCCCACGGGATATGCCTCCCGTACACCGTCTAACGCCTTAAGTCGATCAGTAGTTTCTTCAATATTACTTTTCATATCTTTAGTTTCAAAGGTTATCGTAACACCGGCCAGACCATGAATAGGAATATTCTGGTTTATGGTAAAGATATTTGCCTTAACCCCGGCAAGTGTGTTAAGCACATGGGAAAGTATCCCCGAACGGTGTTCCAGTACCAGGGCCAAAGTGACGGTTCGACTGGAATTCCATTGGTGAAAAGGGAAAACCCCGTCTTTGTATTTATAAAACGCACTGCGGCTCAAACCAACTTTGGTCACCGCTTTATTTACGGTGCATTCCTCATATTTTAGCAGTATTTCCTTGACCTTAATGGTTTTAACAATTGATTCCGGCAAAAGGTCTTCCCGGACAAGAAAAAATCTGCGCCCTTTATTTTCCATGACTGCTCCCCATGTCCACCAATAATGGATATGTTTCCACCCACGGCAGACATTATATCATTATCCCGGAGAACAAGCAAAACAAATGAGCGCAGTTTTAAGTTAATAATTATTTTTACTATTCATTTGCTTTCATAATATCATAATTCCTAATAAAAACAAAAACCGGCCGGGCGACCGGTATAACATTTTTTACATTAGATAATAATACAAATCAAGCCCCCGGAACCTTCGTTGACAATTCTTTGAAGGGTTTGTTGGAGTTTTTGCTGCACATTTTCCGGCATACGGTGGAGTTTGTTCTGGATGCCTTCCCGTACCAGATCATGTACCGATTTGCCGAATATTTCCGATTGCCAGATTTTCTGCGGGTTTTCTTCAAATTCATTTAACATGTATCGCACCAGTTCTTCACATTGCTTTTCCGTGCCTATGATAGGGGTGATTTCGGTGGTAATATCAGCCTTGATCATATGCACCGACGGGGCAGTTGCTTTAAGTTTGACGCCGAAGCGGTTACCCTGCCTGATTAATTCCGGTTCTTCCAGGATCAGTTCGTCAAGAGTAGGGGTCACAGCGCCATAACCAGCCTCCTTGACCTCGTAAAGGGCACTGGAAACCTTGTCGTATTCCTTTTTGGCAATGCTGAGTTCTTTAACCAGGCTGAATAATTCTCTTTCACCGTCAATAGAGATACCGGACTGTTCACTTAAAACCTGATAGAAAAGTTCGGGTGCGGAAGTGATGTTAATGGCAGCAGAACCGGTACCCATATCCATATTATGAAGCCTGACCTGATCTATGAAATCATATTCAGCCAGAGATTCTACCGCTCCGTTTACCTCTCTCAAGCGACGGATACTTTTAACGGTTTCCCTGATACAATCTTCCAGTTTTTGACGCAGCCAGTGTTTGAAATCCAGTTCTTCCACCCAGGCGGGCAAATTGATGTTGACTTCATTGACCGGAAATTCATAGAGCAATTTTTCTAAAATATACAAAATATCTGCCTGGGTCATCTGGGCACAATCCAGCGGAATCACCGGCACATTGTATTTTTCGGATAATTCCGCCGCAAGCCTGACGGTTTCTTCTCCGGAAGCTTCGGTACTGTTGAGTATAATCAAAAAGGGACGGTCAATGTCTTTTAATTCTTCAATTACCCGCTCTTCCGCTTCCAGATAGTTTTCCCTCGGAAGGTCCGTTATGGTACCGTCGGTGGTTATTACCAACCCCATCGTAGAATGCTCGGAGATTACTTTTCTGGTTCCCAGTTCAGCCGCTTCCTGAAAAGGAATCGGTTCTTCAAACCACGGCGTCGACACCATCCGCGGGCCGTCCTCCTCATCATAACCAAGAGCGCCTTCCACCTTGTAACCGACACAGTCGACCAGGCGTATTTTAATATTTAAATCCGGTGTAATCTGAACTTCTACTGCTTCATTGGGGACAAACTTCGGTTCCGTGGTCATAACCGTCCGCCCGGCAGCGCCCTGGGGTAATTCATCCTTTGCCCGCTCCCGGTCATAGACGTTTTTTATATTCGGAAGTACCATTAATTCCATAATACGTTTAATAAAAGTTGATTTTCCGGTGCGGACGCCGCCGACTACGCCGAGATAAAGATCTCCCCCGGTACGTTCCGCAATATCACGGAATATATCATTCCTTTCCATTTACACTCCCTCCTTGTTAAAAAATAGTGTACCGATATATATATATATAATTAAATGGTCATCCCTCCCCCGACCTGCAAAAAGTAAAAATTTAATACCAATGAGAATACCTGGGAAGTCTATTTTTTTCCAGTAGAAAACAATAACAGTATATATATATGAAGCCAATGGACGAATATTACCCGGCAAACAAAAATTTATAAATAAAATCAACCAGGTTTACCTGTTTTTAGCATAAAAAAGCACCTGGTTCATCAAAAAACATTTATATCCGATTTATTTTAAAAAATTTGCCCTGCGGGGGACTTATGTTAGCTCGAATTAATTCTTTTAACATAAAAAACTGACTGGGTCCTGGTGAACCAATCAGTTTATAGCAAGGTAGTCATTCGTAAAATTTAATTTCATGATTTCATTTTGCCCAAGGCAGCTGCGGCCCGGGCCACTTCTTCCATTTCGCGGGTTTTACTTCTTGTCATCAGGTTGCCGACGGCCTCGCCCGGATGCAGCCCTTTAAACAACACGCGGTAAATCTGTTCGGTAATCGGCATTTCAACGGAATGTTTTGCAGCCAGATAACGAACGGCTCTGGTTGTGCGCACTCCTTCTACCACCATATTCACTTCAGCCAGGGCTTCATCCAGTGAATTCCCCCTTCCGATAGCCATACCTGCCCGCCGGTTCCGGCTGTGCATACTGGTGCAGGTTACAATTAAGTCCCCCACTCCGGACAGTCCGGCAAAGGTAAGCGGGTGTGCCCCGCATGCGATCCCGAGGCGGGTAATTTCAGCCAACCCCCTGGTCATCAGAGCCGCCTTGGTATTGTCGCCAAAACCCAGCCCTTCTGCGATGCCGGTACCCAGGGCAACAATATTTTTCAACGCTCCCCCCAGTTCCAGTCCCACCACGTCCGGATTGGTATATACCCTGAAACTGTCACACATAAATAAATCCTGGACATATTCAGCACTTCCCATTGACGGTGATGCCACCACCACCGCGGTAGGCAGCATCCGACCCACCTCTTCGGCATGGCTGGGACCGGAAAGCACCACATACCTTTGGAGCCTGACCTTGCCGGCTTCTTCTGAAAATACCCGGGACATACTGCAAAGGCTGTTTTCTTCTATGCCTTTAGCCGCATTGATTATAACCGCATTTTCCGGCAGATAAGGCATTGCTTTACCGATTACCTCGCGGAAAGCATGGGACGGCACCCCGAAGAGTACCGCTTCTGTTTCATCCAGGACATACTTCATATCCATACTAACGGCGATACCGGATGGAATCAATACTTCCGGCAGGTAACGTTTGTTTTTTTTAGTTTTATTAATTTCGTTGACCAACTGTGCGTTGCGGGACCACATCCTAATCTGGTATCCTTTATGTGCCAGCAGTACTGACAGAGCGGTGGCCCAACTGCCGGCCCCCAGAACAGATATTTTTTTGCTCATTTATTATCACTTCCTGAAATCATAGCTACTCTAAATTCAGGTAACTAATATTTTTTCAGCCTGATTTTGGGTTCCGTTCCGGCTACCAGTCTTTTCAGGTTGGGAATATGCTTGCACACCGCAAATACAGCAACGAATATGCCTAGCGCAAGGTAAGGCCGCTCAAGGTGAAAAACCAGCATTAAGACGGGAATTGATACCACGGCCGTCAGGGAGCCAACCGAAACGTACCTGGTGATACCCACTACCATAAACCAGATTAACACGGCCAAAACCGCCACCGGAAATGAAATAGCAGCAATTACACCGATACCGGTAGCCACCAGTTTACCACCTTTAAAGCCTAAAAATACAGGCCC
>Ga0334898_1001540_pt1 | contig 24867 bp, 17 predicted proteins | sample GraSluR3_MG_10_FD_207228 | JGI IMG/M metagenome (GOLD analysis project Ga0334898, IMG submission 207228) | Sludge microbial communities from methane-producing bioreactor in Wageningen University, Netherlands - Granular Sludge_3_08-R3 | ecosystem: Engineered > Bioreactor > Anaerobic >... | reverse complement strand
GAGTTGATTTCTTCCGCCATCTGGTTGGCCTGTTCCAGCGAGTTAATGGCTGAGCGGTCGCCGGCATACATCGGATGAAGCGGCTCGATAGCCAGCTTTACGCCTGCATTTTTAGCTTGCGGCAAAATGCGCAAAATTCCTTCCTTAATCTGTTCCCTTGATTTTTCCAGCGACTGACCGGAGTCGGCTCCGCAAACCAAAACCAAAACCGGCGCCCGCACTAAAAACGCCTGGTCGATGGCCCACAAATTATCATCAATGGCAGCCTGTCTTTTCTCTTTTTTTACTGAGGGGAAAAAACCTCCGCGCGCAACCGAAACCACCTCCATACCATGGTCGTTCAGCATTTCCCGCACAGCACTCAAATTCTGTCCTTCGAGCACATTCCTCCAAATGGTTATTCCATGAATTCCGGCAGCACTGTAATTTTTAATACATTGTTTTAAATTCCAGGGTTTTGTTGTAAGCGTGTGTACACACAGTTTTGAAAAATCTTTTAATTCTGTTGCCATTAAAGTCTGTTTAGTTTTTTCAAAATGGAAACATCATTGAGTTTGGTAATCCATTCAATTAAATCCAATTTTTCAGCCTGATTGTTCATTTCAAATGTTTTTGACAAATTTAATTATTTTTAGAGGAACAGCTATTATTTCGGCCACGATACGTTACGGGAAATAAAATGCACAAAAGACTAACAAAGGACAAAATTTTGAATGGAAAAACGCATCCCCAAAACCTTACTTAATGAAAAACAAACGACTACAAAGAATCCTTAACGACATCATTTTATAATTAGTGCCTCTAAGAAAACCCTCAATTTTCTAATTATCAAATAGTTGTTGTTGATATCTTCTGAGAATCTTTTTTTGAATTTTGTTCTGTTTTTCAATTAAAATACACATATTCAATCCATTAATAAATGAGAGTTGCATATTTTGCAATTTTTCACCAAATTCAGCTCCTATTTTATCCTGTTTGACGGCGATTGCCGGTTAGAGATTATGGAAATGCCCAATTTATCCAAGTCGAAAAACGACCCGCTAAAACATTACACCGGCCTGGCACATTTTGCCATAAAAGTGGGAAACAAGCCTGAAGTGGACCGGCTAACCGAGCTTATTGCCCGTGATGGTTTTAAAGTAATCAGCGAACCCCGGACCACTGGCGACGGTTATTATGAAAGCGTGATTCTCGACCCCGACGGCAACCGGGTGGAGCTTGTGGCCTGAACAAACTCCACCGGAATAGTTAAGGACAAACATTTAATTTCCGTTTTGGGCAGGCTTACAAAATCAGCTCCCAGCCATCGCGGGGTTTTCTTTTTATGAGGTTTTGCGCGTATTCCAACGCATCAACTTCTTCATATTCAGATCTGTATTTAGGTACGCCACTGTCATCGTCTAACTGAACAAATTTTGGCAACCCTATTTTTTCTCCCTGGTTGATATTTGTAAACTGCATATTTTCCCCATCCCATTCCAATATCCGCCTTAAACCTGATAGCCTGGCAGCAACGGTTCCCATAACAACTACTTCATTAAAAGGGCCGGCATATCCAAAATGAGATTTCGTTTTTACCCGGGTGGCGGGATCTTCTTTGCAGGCTCTGATCCAATCATTTTCGTGGCCGCCAATACCGCCGGGAACAAGACGTTCATTTATTACCGGGGCATATTCTTTAAACTCGTCGGTGGGCAAACGTTTGGGGTCTCTTCCGTAACATCCGCACATGATTTTGCCTTTGCTCCCGACAAACAGGACGCCCCCATCGCGGTCACCCATCATTTCACCGTCTTTTAGTTCGGCAGGCCGGTTAGGCATCAGGCCGCCATCGTACCAGGTTATTTCCACTTCCGGCATTTCCACATTCCGGTATTTTTCCCTTTTCGGAAAATAATAGGTTATTTTTTCAGACTCCGGCGGCGATTCGATAGTCCATTTGGATGAACTTGCCTGGATGCCTGTTGGGTATTTTAAACGCAAACTACGCATTACGGGGTCTAAAATGTGGCAGGCCATGTCGCCTAAAGCGCCGGTGCCAAAATCGAACCATCCACGCCAGTTCCACGGATGGTACCACGGCGAATACGGACGCTGGGGCGCTGGTCCCAACCACAAATCCCAATCTAATTCAGAGGGTTTTCGTGGCGTGTCTTCCGGGCGGTTCAGGCACTGGGGCCAGATGGGGCGGTTCGTCCATGCATGAACTTCCCTTATTTCACCGATGTCGCCATTCCAAATGCTTTCACATATCCACGCTACCTGGTCTCCCGAGGCGCCCTGGTTTCCCATTTGGGTAGCCACATTGTATTTTTCGGCTGCCTGCGTTAATACTCTCGATTCATATACAGAATGGGTCAACGGTTTTTGGCAATAAACATGTTTGCCCAGCTTCATCGCGTCCAGGGTAATTTTGGCGTGTGTGTGGTCTGGTGTCGCTATAATTACGGCATCAATTTGATCTCCAATTTCAGCAAACATTTTGTTGTAATCCTGGTAATCATACGGAACCGTTTTATCCGGATAGTTTTCCTTAAACTCGTCCAACCGGCCTTCAGTTCTCCTCTCATCCACATCGCAGAGTGCAACGATGTTCTCTTCCATACAATTTTTCATGTTGCTAAACCCCATGCCAAGCCCCACAACTGCAATGTTTAACTTTCCTGCCGGCCACTGCTTTTCTTCAACCTTATCTTCGGCGCATCCGGCCGTAAGTACTGCTGGAACAGTCAATGCTGAAGCAACAACGGCTGATGTTTTTATAAAATCCCGTCGGGGTATTTGCCTTTGTTCAGTCATAGTTTAAAACTTTTGATTTATATATTTAAATGATGCCACTATGATGGGCTAAAAAATTCTCTTTTTCTGACCAGGTCATTTCAAAAGAAAGTGCAATATTATATTTTTTTTCTCCCATACCGGCCTGCCGCTCTATTTTTTTTCGAAAATCTAAGATAATGGTGTTCTCATTTTAAATCATGATGTTGGACACAGCATAAAGCGGAATAACCCGAATCCGGTCATAAGCTGAAAAATTCTCCAAAGACAACCTTATTCCCCACGGAGCCTTTTTTTCTTCTAAAAACCGGTACATGCTTTGCATCTTGCCCGTACTTCCCGATTTGACTTCAACAGGAACTGCTTTCCCGTTATTTTCTATTACATAATCTACTTCTGCGCTACTTCCCCTTTTTTCACGATGCCAGTAAAACAACTGCTTCTTCTCATGCACATTGGCGTACTTAATCATTTCCAACCCTGCGAAAGCTTCTGCGATATTCCCTTTATTCAGCATATCAATATTATTTGCAATCAGCAGGTCAGAAAGTTTTAACCCCGAAAGTTGCTGAAATATGCCATTATCGTGCAAAAGCACTTTAAACTTTTTGTGATTAGCTCCGGCCCCCAATGGAACTCCCTCTCCCGACGTATGGTAAACTTTATAAACAAGACCTGCCATTTCCAGAAGATCAATAGCTTCCTTTGCCTGTTGCAGGTTCGATAGTTGCCCGGATTTAGTGTAAATAAATTTACCGCCCGATTGTTTTACAACAGACTCCAGTACTTCGCGCAAACGCAAAACCGGAATCCGGCTTTTATACTTCGCAAAATCATCGTTGTAGGATACCGTTATATCTGACAGGACGTTTTGAACCGAATTTATATCGGTTCTTTTGTTGATAAAGGTATTAACAACCTCCGGCATTCCACCGATTATCAGAAATTTTCTAAGATAGTCCTTCAGTTTTTCATGAAATGCCGTATTTAACGGATTTAAATTTGAAGCATTCTTCTTTAATTCAATCAGTGCATCCTCGTTGTTGGCCAAAAGAAATTCGTCGAACGACATGGGATACATATAAACAGAACGGATACGGCCAACGCCCCAGGATGTCAAATCCTCCAAAGCAAATTCAAGCAGCGAACCGGCGGCAATTACATGTAACCCTGGTTTCGATTCGTAAAAAAAACGGAGGGATTGTATCGCTTTTGGACAACTTTGAATCTCATCAAAAAAAAGCAGGGTTTTGCCGTCAATAACCGGAATTCCATAATACGCCGACAGGTTGGTACAAATTCTGTCCGGTTCAAGATTCTGATCGAAAAAATGTTTGACATCGGTATTTTTCTCAAAGTTTACCTCTAAAAAGTGGTCAAAATCTTTTGCCAGTTCCCTCACAATATATGTTTTCCCAACCTGCCGGGCTCCCCGCAAAAGGAGCACCTTGCGGTTATCTAATGATTTCCAGTGGTTTAAAACCCCTAATATTGTCCTTCTCATCAAACTAAAATAAAAAAATCAAGGCGAAAATACACATATTTCATCAAATAATCAAACCGAATATTACCCTTTTCAATTGAAAAGTCAGGGCGAATAGAATGGCCATGCAAAAGTGCTTCTAAATATTTTTCGTATTTATTTTTAAGAGTTTGTTCGGTGGAAGTCAAAGACGGGCCTTCAGGGAAACTCCGTAGCCTGTACAATTACCGGGATAAAAAGGTTAAAAGCGCCACGGCAGGAATTGATTACCTGATTGAAAAAACGGGCAAATTATAGCCGTAGAGGCGAAATCCGGGCCAACGGGAAGGATGATGAGCCTTCATCTTTTTTAAAAATTGTATTTTCTGATCGACTTAGGTACAGATTGGATAATTCGCACCGACAGTAGTTGTAAACATAGATCGTACGCCTTTTAGCGCATCCCACTACAAAAAAATTATAAATATTATCCTGCAAAACTTTGATATTTAATCCGGTTTTTTATACTTTAGAAGCGAATTAACAAAAAAATAAAAACTCGAAGCGCAACCAAAGATCAAGTAAGAATTAAAAACCAAATCCCATGACCCGCCCACGTGACTTAACCGATAAATACTCATTGGTACCCCCCAGCCCCCGGAATTTAAACTGCCTTGAAAATTATTACAGCCAAAAAAAAGCCACCTGCGCCGTGCAAAGCAAACAGGTGGCCCGTGAGTCAATAATCAAATTTTTAATTATTAACACGTCAAAATTAATGTAATATGGGAAATTTAAATGAAAAGGAGAAACGCGATTTTGTATCGCAAACTATTTTAACTGTAGAAGAGAATGCTACAATGCTCACTGATGCGGGGTTTGACCCCACGAACAGGGTAACTCAGATGAAAACCGAGTTAGCTACCGCCGACCAGGCCGAAATAAGTCAGCAACAGGTGCAGGCCGCCGCACTGGATGCCACCAGGGTAGCCCAGCAAACGCTGAAAGTGGCTTATGACGATGCCTCCGCCATGATTAACCTCATCGAGGGATTACTGGGAAAGGACAACAGCCTGGTGCATAAGCTCAGGCAATTACGTAAATAGAACCGTTAAATGAAAAGCAGGCCCCGTTTTTTCAGGGCTCACGGCAGGGCCTGATTTTTTCACCCCCTCTTCCGCTTTCTGTATTTATTTTACCAACCCATCTGTTTATTAAATATACCCCTGTCTGTTTTCTCATTAAACCAGGTTGCAAACATTCTGACCCGGGTTAGGATTACAAAAAAGTGAGTTAGGGACCTGCTAACCCGGATTTTTATCATGCTAACCCAGGTTCGACAACAAAAAAACAGGTTAGAAACGTTCGAACCCATGTTCGCGAGGTTCTAACCTGGGTTCGGGTGCCGCCAACCCAGGTTAGAGGCCTTCCAACCCGGGTTCACGACACGCTAACCTTGGTTCACGACTTTCCAACCCGGGTTAGGATTTCAAAAAAGTGGGTTGGGAACATTCCAACCCGGGTTCGCGGCTTGCCAACCTAATGGGGAATTGCTGAAATACCGGGAAATAAGGGAGATTGGGCGGTTTTTGCCTTTTTTCATTTTTCCCTGACGTTTATTGCGTCAAATTATTTCGGGACAGAACACGTCTCTTTATCTGATTTACATTATATCAATTCCTTCACAGTTTAAATCCTCTCAAAAGCACACGCTGTTATTTGTTATGAACAGACTTCCCCATGTAAGCACTCAAATTTTGGAATATGCATGGGAAAATTTTATTCCGGTCACTTTATCCAAATTATTCCATTCTATTTCTTTTTAAAGGCAAAACAATTCTGGCTTTAATTATATTATAATAAATAGATTGCCTGTTTAAACCTCAATTATCAATCTTGTGTCGATCGGCTTCCCCACCAGTTATTCCCCGGGTCAAAATCTTTGGTGAGAAACTCCAGCCGTTGTTTTTCCAATTGTGGCATTAGTTCTGTCCGTACCCGTTCCAAATGTTTTCTTTCCAGCTCTTCATTGTATTCCGGGTCTTTTTCAGGAAAGCGGGCGTCTACTTCGGCTAAATAACCAAACAGGCTGTCGTGTAAACTTGCCACAATTTTGGGATTGGCATCAGCCACATCATTCACCTCCTGCGGGTCGGGACCAAGCTTATACAATTCCTCATGCCCGTCTTCGTAATAATGGATCAGCTTCCAGTTGCCTTCACGGATGATGGATGAAGGTTCTCCTCCCTGGTTCCCGTAATGCGGGTAATGCCAGATCAACGGGCGTTCAGCAATAGTCCCTCCTGTTAACAACGGCACCAGGCTCACCCCGTCCTGATGTTCTTCCGGAAGGAGTTTTTCTCCAGCCAGTTCCAGGATGGTCGGGTAAAAATCAGTTCCCGTAACCGGTGTATCACAGGTATCTCCGGCTTTTGTTAAACCGGGGACTTTAATGAAGTAAGGCTCCCGGATACCGCCTTCAAACTGATACCCTTTGCCCCCGCGTAAAGGGAAATTCGAGGTAGAAAAAGAATCACCGGCGGAAACCCCTCCGTTATCTGAGGTAAATATCACAATGGTGTTATCTGCCAAACCCAGTTCATCCAGTGATTGAAGTACCAATCCAACAGCATCGTCCATTTGCTCCACCAGCCCGGCGTACACCGGGTTATCCTGTACCTGCCGGATCGGAAGGAAATGCCCCATCTGAAAGCCAGTATCGGCAATCCCTATCTGTTCGGCTTTATCACGGTATTTGACCCATTTGTCCTGGGTCGTTTGGATTGGGCCATGCACGGCATAAAATGACAGGTAAGCAAACACAGGTTGACCGGTTTCTGCCGGGTTATTGGCTTTCAGAAAAGCCACGGTTTCTTCAGCTAGCCGCATGGTCAGGTTCTCTCCGTCTTTCCGGTTTTCAAGTTTTGGATTTTTCCAGGGAGAAAAATACCCTCCGTTGGGACTTCCGGCATCCCAACCGCCAATATTGATATCGAACCCATGATCTTCTGGCCATGAACCTTTATCTCCCAGATGCCATTTTCCGGCGAAAAAGGTTTTATAGCCTGCCTGCTTCATGGCTTCGGGCATGGTGGTGTATTCTGCAGGAAGCCGATGCACATATTCAGCTGGCAATAATTGATTGTAGCGCCTTTTCATTCTCCATGCTTCACCGCTTGGCGCACCGATCCAGTCGGTAATGCCATGGCGGGCCGGGAATTTGCCCGTCATGATGCTGGCCCGCGACGGGCTGCAAACCTGGCAGGCCGCGTAGCCATCGGTGAAAACCATGCCTTCTTTGGCTATCCTGTCGATATTGGGAGTTTCATAATATTTGCTTCCCATGCAACTTAAATCATGGTAACCCAAATCATCGGCGAGGATGAAAAGGACGTTGGGCTTTTGCTCCGGTGCCCCCTGTTTACACGACAGGGATGCAAAGAAAACAGAACCGGACAGGAAAAGAATTGAATTATTTATTTTCATAAATTAAGATTTAGAATTTAAGGACATTTCATTAAATATCTGAACTGTAATAAAATTTGTTGTATTTATGATAAGGTAAAAAAATATTTTCCTGAAGAAATTTGTATTCTTAACTTTTGATTACTCGTACTGACGTTGATTTCTTTATTGAATACATTTTTTTTAGGCTCTATTTTATTAATTTTTAATAAATTGTCAGATTCATATATTGAATTATAGTAATAAGGTAGAACTAACGTAGCGTTTGAATTGGGCGGAATTTCTATATCTATTTTTAGTTTCTGACCGTCTTTTACCCAATTAACTAAAATTTTACCATTAGCAGTTTCTAAAAAGCCTTTTGCCCATTTGATATTTCCGTCAATCCAAGGCTCTATATGTATATGTTTAAACCCAGGGCTGGTTTTGTAACTGTTTGGAGAATTTATACCTAATACCTGTTCAAAATTGAATTCTTCAACCGTACCAAATCTTGCATGCATGTGATCAGATTCTCCATTCCAGAATTCCCAAAGAGTTGTAGCCCCATTTCTTATCCAGTAAACATATCCCGGGTAATCTTCCTGATGAATAATATGATACAATAATTCTTGATATCCATATTCGGGTAAAACATTCATCAGAGATTTTGTCCCAAAAATGCCAGTAAACAAATTCCCATTATGATGGGAGTTAATATCATTAATTACATTACTGAGAACTGTTTTAACATATTTCTTAGGTACCATACCGAATTGTAATGGAAGTAAATTAGCCGTTTGTATTGAGCAATAACCAATAGGAGAAGGTAATTCTTCATATATCCCTTTATTCTTATTAAAAAAAAAGTTGTTAAAACTCCTCTGAATATTATTAGCCAGAATACTATATTTATCTATGTCATCTTTTTTATTTAATATCTCTGCCATCTCAGTTACAATTTGTGCTGTTTTATAATAATGTGCTGTGGCAACAAGATGGCCAATCTCAGGGCATTTCCCTCGCGAAACATAATCACCTGAAGGTGATATTCCTGGATTACCATGATCTGACCATATACTTGGTACAATAAAACTACTATCAACAGACGCTAAATAGTCACACCACTCTTTAACACCCTCATAATATTTTTCAATAATCTGCTTATCACCATAATACCTGTAAGTGTTTAAAACTGTAATAGGGAAAGTGGCTCCGTATGTCGCTGAAATGGGGAGTGCCACTTCTTTTCTTCGATAAGGAGGATTGACACTGACAATAATTCCCTTTTTTGTAGCCAGTTGTGATACTCTAAAATCTTCCAACCAATTTTTCCATAAAGGATACATATAAAAGTTGAAATTTGCAGATTCACTAAAGAGATGACTGTCTCCCAACCATCCAAACTTCTCTGAATGTGGATTACTTAAAGGTGCACTTTTAAAAATGCCTTTTAGAGTGTATTTTGTCATTTTATGAAGTTGATTCAAAAGCGTATCTGAACATTCAAAATCACCAGATTTTTGAAGATCTGTATAAACAAAACATCCTTCTGGTTCAAGTGTATCAATTGATTCAGGTTTGTTTGTTTCAATTTGGAGGTATCTAAAACCTGAGTAAAAAAATGAAGGTTGGTATATTTCTTCATTTTCACCTGAAAGAGTATAATTTGAATAACAATCCCTAAAGTAATATTCACCTGCATGATGGTAGTGGTTCAAATTAAGTTTTGAATCTGGCTCCATTTGCGGCTCAAAGTTTGAATTTTCAAGCCTTTCACTACCTCTTATTTTTAATTGAGTGCCTTTCTCTCCTTTAATCTTTACACGCCAGATGCCACCTATATTTTGCCCTAAATCATAACAAAATAAGCCTGGTTCTGGATTTATGGCTTTAATTGGAATAAATGTTTCTTTAATCCTCATTGGCGGGCAAATTCTTGCTTCCAGATTTGCCTTAACTTCCATTTCCTCTGTCTCCATCCAATCTTTATCGATAAATTTAATAGTGGCCCAATCTTTATCTTCAATATTTGCATCATAATCTTCTCCTCCGTAAAAATTATTATATATTATATGGCTTGATTTGGATTTCCAGGAAGAATCACTAATAATAGTTTGTTTTGTGCCATCCTGGTATTCAAGCACAAGTTGAAACCATCCCATTGGTTTTTCATAAAGACCTTCTGCTTTATTATGATTTTTAAATCGATTTTTATCGCCCGGGGAAAAAGCCCCCATTCCTTCTCCCAGAAATAATCCTATAATATTTTTACCTGAATTAATATGCTGTTTTAAATCATAACATCCATATATAATCCTTGACTTATAATCTGTCATTCCTGGATCTGCAAATGTATCTCCAAGTTTTTCACCATTAACATAGAGATAATAAATTCCCATTCCTGTAGCAAAAGCAAAAGCATTCTTTATTGGTTTATTTACAATAAATTCTTTTCGAAATAAAGGGGCTCGGATCTCTTTATATTTATTTGCTATCCATTTTGCCTTTTTATCTTCTGGGTAAATCAGGCCGGTTGTCCATCTGGAATTTTGACTCCATATTCCTGGATTATTATCTTTATCCCAAATTTTGACTTTCCAATAATATATTTTAGCCGATTCCAGTTTTTTCCCTTGATAACTGATGAATGTATTATCAGAAGAATGAATTTTCCCTGAATCATACATATCCCCGATATTTTTCTCTATATTCTCCTTAGATGAAGCAACAATTAAATGAAATGCAGTCTGTGATTGTCCTCTCGTTTCCGATTTTATTTGCCAGGAAAATCTTGGATTTCTGATATCAATACATTCAGGATTGGATACCCCCTCAACTTGTAATTTTATGGGTATCAATTGTCCACTATTTGTGCAGGAAAAACAGAAAATAATTGTTAATATAAAAAGTGACATTAATTTCATTTATTCTAAATTATAATTGATTAAAACATATATAACAATTTGAAATTCAATCATTTGATTTTACCAGACTTTGTTTTTGTTGACCAAGACCATCAATTCCCAATTCAACAATATCCCCGGCTTTTAAATATTGTGGTGGATTAAATCCCAGCCCTACTCCGGGTGGCGTACCTGTGGATATAATATCACCAGGGAGTAAACTCATAAACTGGCTGATATATGAAATTAAATAAGGGATATTGAATATAAGTTTTGATGTAGAGCCTTCCTGTTTGGTTTCACCGTTTACTTTAAGCCAAAGTTTTAAATTATTAACATCTTCAATTTCATCTGTTGTTGCTAAAAATGGCCCAATCGGAGCAAAAGTATCACAACTTTTACCTTTCACCCATTGCCCGCCTCTTTCCAACTGAAAAGCTCTTTCACTATAGTCATTGTGAACCATATAACCTGCAATATAATTCACTGCTTCTTCTTCACTTATATACAAAGCTTTTTTGCCTATGACCACTGCCAATTCCACTTCCCAATCTGTCTTGTCGCTTCCTTTTGGTATAATTACATTGTCATTGGGGCCTGCGACTGCAGATGTCGCCTTAAAAAACAAAATGGGTTCTTTAGGTATAGGAGCATTTGTTTCAATGGCATGATCCACATAATTTAATCCGATACAAATAATTTTTCCAGGCTTTTTAACAGGCGGTCCTAAACGATTGCTTTTGCTTATCTCCGGTAACTTATTGGAATTGTTTTTTACCCATTCTTTTAAGCGGGCAATTCCGTTACTGGTAAAAAATGATTCATCGTAATCTTCTCCAAAATCTTCAGTACTTATCCATCTGTTATCCGGCAATATTATTCCTGGTTTTTCTTTACCGGACTCACCATATCTTATTAATTTCATAATATTTGTTTTAAATAATTATACTTTCAGTGAAACAAAACCTCCGTCAATAGCATAGTTGCTTCCTGTAATAAAAGAGGCTTCATCCGAACATAAATACAAAACCAAATCCGCCATTTCATCCGGTTTTCCCATTCTTCCGATAGGTTGTGTTTTGGATAATTTCTCAAACATTTCCTTTTCTTTGCCTGGGTAGTTTTTTGCTAAAAAATTATCTACAAAAGGAGTATGCACCCTTCCCGGTGAAATACTATTGCACCGGATGTTGTGTGATACATAGTCACGGGCAACAGACAATGTCATTGCCACAACAGCTCCCTTGCTCATCGAGTAGGCAAAACGGTCGGGAATTCCTATTGAAGAAGCAACAGATGCCAGATTTAGAATTACACCGCTTTTTTGTTTTTTCATATAAGCAATAGCAGCGTATGTACAATGGTATACGCCTTTTACATTTACCCGGAATATCCTGTTGAAATCTTCTTCAGGCGTACCTTCGATATTCCCTACATGGGCAATACCCGCATTATTAACTAATATGTCAATGATGCCCTTTGTCTCTTCAACGATTTGGGTAAAAGCCTTTTTTACATCATTCATAGAGGATACATCACATGGGACCCATTTAGCACTATTCCCGTTTTGTTTAATTTCCTGTACGGTTTGTAAGGCATTAGCTTCATCAATATCCAGTATATAGACATCGGCGCCTTGTCCGGAAAAAACCTTTGCAATACTTTTACCGATACCGCTTCCTCCTCCGGTAACAACTGCTCTTTTGTTTTTAAGACTAAATTTCATGTTTGTTATATTTAAATATTTACCAAATTCTTTAAAGGCTGGTTTGTCAGACCTCTTACTATTTCCTCTGCTGCTGATTGTTGAAGTCTGTGAATACTTGCTTCACTGTACCAGGCAATGTGAGATGTTAATATTACATTTTCAACCGTTCGTAACGGATGTCCGTCAGGCAGGGGCTCTTCTTCAAAAACATCGATACCTGCTGCTGATATAATACCCTCATTCAGAGCCCTGGCCAATTCAACTGTATTTATTACAGCTCCTCTTGAAGTATTGATGATAATTACATTTTTTTTCATCTTTTGCATTATCTCATAGCATATTAAATGATGGGTGGCGTTATTAAGGGGCAAATGCAAAGACATAATGTCTGCATTCCTGATAGCTTCTTCAAATGTTAAAGGAATAATGCCCTGGTTTGTCATTACTGACTGATTTACAAATGGATCATAAGCTGCCAGTTGAAATCCAAATGCTTTAGCCCGGTCTGATACAGCTTTGGCAATTCGCCCAAAACCCATAGTAACAAATTGCATATCTTTGCAGGCTAAAATAGGATTTTGTGTAGTGGTGTTCCAAATTCCTGATTTTACCTGTTTTTCAATCCAGGGGAGCTGCCTAACAAGAGTTAATGCAAGTGCCATGGCATGATCGGCAACTTCATCGATTCCATAGTCCGGCACGTTACATACTTTTATTCCTTTTGCTTTAGCTGTTTTTAAATCAATATTATCTGTACCGATACCATAGCGGACAATTATTTTACAATCATTTAGATTATTGAGAACTTTTTCAGTGACAGGCGCAAATGTTACCAATATTCCTTCGGCATCTTTAGCTGCCGAGATTACTTCGTCTTCGGTTCTGCAATTATGTATTAAACAATCTGCATCCAGTGTTGAAAGAATTTTCCTTTCTGTTTCAACATTATTAAATACATGATCTGTAATTACTACTTTCATCTTAAATTCTGTTTATGGGTTTATAGCTTATAAAAGACCTGTGCATTCCGGTAAAAGAGTTTTTGTTTTTCAAATTCAGATACTCCGTTTAATAGTGATAACAGGGTTTCCACCCATCCCTGAAACGGAGATGCCAGTCCGACTACAGGCCAGTCGCCACCGAAAACCAGGCGGTCAAAACCAAAACAATCTATTACATGATCAAAAAAAGGTTGCAAATCTTCTTTATGCCAATTTTGGTGGTCTGCTTCTGTTACCAAACCAGACATTTTACAATAGACATTAGGGAACTCCGCCAACTTTTTAATATCCTCCATCCAGGGGTGTAAAACTTGATCCTTTATATCAGGTTTACCAATATGATCAAGGATAAAGTTTACTCCCGGGCATTGCTCAACCAGTCTTAATGTATTTTTAAAATGAATGTGAGAAATACAAATATCAAAGCTGAAATTGAAATCTTCCAGTATTTGTACTCCTCTTATAAAATCAGGTTGAATACAGAAATCTAAATCATTCTCATATTGAATTATGCGTCGTATTCCCTTGACTAAAGGATTGGAGGCTAAGATTTCCAGCTCTTGTCTCGAGTTCTCACCTTTTTCGAGTGGTGCCCAGGAAACAATTCCACTAATTCCGGGGTTGCCTTTTGACAGTTTTGTTATCCACTTAGTCTCTTTTAAATACTGGTCAAATTCTGCTTCGCATTGCACAAACACCATTTGCTCAATATTAAATGACTGTGTGGCTCTCTTGTAATCGTCAAGCAAATAAGGTGTATTTAATTGTGGAATATCATCCAACCATGGATAACGAAATTCATTGGTATCCCAAACATGGAGGTGAGCATCGATTATTGGAAAATCATACATGAGTTTTTTTCTTTTTTGTTTTTTAATGTTCTCTTGTAATACTTATTCTGTTCCAGCATTTACCGTCGTTTCTCCAATTCCCTCTGGACCTACAGCAAGATATCCACCATCAATTGGTAAATCCGTCCCGGTAATAAATGAAGCGTCTTCACTAAGTAAAAACAATATTGGTGCAGCGGATTCGACAGGCTCTCCACAACGTCTTAGCAAATGGTATTTTCCCCATATAGGCTCCCACTTTTCCCTTCCGCCTCCATCTAGTTGAGCTGCTTTCTCTACTTCTCTCGTCCAAATCCAGGCTGGGCTGACACTATTGACTCTTATATTATATTGGGCCAGGTCAAGCGCCTGACATTTGGTCAACTGATGAACTGCTCCTTTTGATGCATTATATGTCCACCGGTTAATTTGTGCAATGTGTGCAGAAATACTGGACATATTTACTATTGCTCCTCTTCCTGCATCATTCATCGGGGCTATAACATTTTGAACCATTCTTGCATAAGCAACAGGTCCAACAAACAGGCTCCTGTACCAGTCTTCAGTTGTAGATTCAATTCCCTTAGCCAAAAAAGAAAAAGCATTATTGACCAGGTAATCTACTCTTCCAAATCTTTCGATAGTTTTATCTACAATTTCTTTACAGAATCTTTCCTCAATCATATCTCCCCTGACAAACAAAATCCTAAATCCTTTATTTTTAAATTCCTGTTCTGTGGTTAAGCCTATATTACTGATACCCGTAAAGGTTACTGAGGCACCTTCCCTGCACAATTCTTCAACCACAGCTTTTCCAATACCGGAAGAACCACCGGTAACAATCGCAACCTTTCCTTTAAACCGGTTTCTTACAGGTACTCTTTCCATCATTCTTTTTTGTTGAATCATTTTTAGCTACAATAATTTGTTTGCATAACTTAAAAAAGCAAATGCTGTAAACAATACCAGGATACCCGTAATCATCAGCATTCGTGATTTCTGCCCGGTACCTTTCCATTCCCCGTTAAATACCCCTGCCAGATTGCCGGCCACTACAGAAAAAAGTAACATCATTGGAAAACCGATATAAGCTCCGTATTCACCCATCATATTGGCAGCAATTCCATATAATACTATGCCTGCAGGCCATGTAATTCCCATAAAAAGAGCCCATAACCAGTACGATGTTTTACTTTTCTTAAAATAAAGCTGAAAACTTCCATTCTTTACCATCAATGCAAGGGAATAAATAATGTTTACCAGGTAATTTCCGGTAAATATCAGAGCCCAGATTGCAAACCCTGAAGCCCATGAAACATTTCCCTGATTAATCGCAGATTCAGCAATTGGCGTCCCATAGATAAACCCAATATTAACAAGTGCAGACAATACACCGGATATAATACAATAAGAGAGCCCAATCCAAAGAGATACATTCTTTTTTTGCGAACTTTGATTTTCAGAATCTGAGGATAATTCCTTCTCTTTTTGTTTTCCTGCAAGAGAAATAATCAAAACACCAACAATCATTACTAAAATTGCGGCTATTAATATAATTCCTCCTTTAGTAATTATTGTTTGAGGGCTGTAAATTATCATTGGCCCAACAGAACCAAATACATTTACCAAACCAGTTAACAGGGAAATACCTAATGCCATTCCAACTGCCGCAATTGCCTTCCCCCAATAAATCCCTCCGACTCCCCAACCAATACCACATAAAAAGGTTATTATCATTATTTTGGCATCAGTCGTTTTAAAAATCTCTCCTACATCATTTAAGGTGAATAATGCTAACGGCCAGGGTATTAACAATAGAGCGAGTAAAGATCCTAGTCCCCAGATGTTCTCAAATGCCCAACCAGATGTAAGAGTAACTCCGGTCGAAAATAATCCGATAAATGAGCCTGAAATTATTATCAGGAAGATTCCCAAATAAAATGTATTCATTTTTAATGAAATTTATTCGTTGTCCGGTTTAAACTTTTACTATTCCCTTTTTCTATTTGTTGTTTACAATAACTTCTTCAATTTTATTTGGTCCTGTGTCTCCAATGTGCATGATACCTGCCGGATGAATGGAAAGTGTTTTTCCTATGCCTTTGCCAATTTTTTTTCCATTGGACCATAACTCAACGTTACCATATATGTCCATTTTCGCTTCAACCTGTAGACTACCATCTGATAAATTTTCTGAAGATTTTATTACTAAATTGGAGGGATACAGATTATTCCAGTTTAAGGGAGATGGTACATCCATTATTTCAAAACATAATGTTTTTTTTTCGATGTACAATGAAAATCCGGCAAACTGGCTACGTAAGCTTACAATTTCTCCTTCGCGAAACTCCGAGCCAAGTTTGGCCTGAATATGAATCGGTTTACCTATAAATTTATCGCTGATCATTCTAAAACATTTTGTATCTTCCTGTGATGTTAATCTAACAGGTAATGAATGATCTGAGTTAACAGCAGGGAGTCCATTTTTGGGTAGCCACTTTGATAAGGGTTGAATTACTTTTTCCATTCTTGGTACATTGGCCAGATTATACCACTCTTGATTGTCATTTGTATGGTCATATAACTCTTTAGTATTATCAGTGTAATGAATATAGCGCCACCTTGAGGAACGTATTGCGTAGTTGTTCTGCCCATAAGTAGTTATTGCTGGCCGCTCCCAATTGTAATCAATATTTAGGAGTAATGGTTTTACACTTTCACCATCTAATTTATGATCAGGCATGGGTAATCCACACATATCCACCAGTGTAGGGTAGATATCAAGTAAAGTTACCCCAGCATTGGTATGTTTACCGTTAGACGTCATGCCGGGACATTGGATTATCATTGGCACATGAGTAGTATTTTCCCAAAGAGCCCATTTTTTAAAATGAGTTTGTTCACCCAAAGACCAGCCGTGGTCGGACACAAAAACAACTATAGTGTTTTCACTATACTTGCTGTTTTCCAATGCATTGAGTACCTTACCTATCTGTTCGTCTACAAAGGTGCAGGCAGCTAAATAACTCTCAACAATTTCCTTATGAACGTTGCGTTTTTTCACCTGTTCATAAGTTCCATTTTGCATTTCCTGATAACCTGCTGTAGCAATTTGCTTTCCAAGCAGAGGAATATCCTCTAAATCACTTTCATTTATAACTGGTAGTACAAGCTCCTCATTTTTAAACCGTTCAAAATATTTACGAGGCGAAATCAGAGGTGTGTGTGGTCTGTGAAAACCTACCGACAGAAAGAAAGGTTTGTCGTAGTCCCGCTTCAGTCGTTCTGTAGCCCAGTCTGCAATTTTCGGGTCGGAAAGTTGTTCGGCTTCCGGATAATCTATAGGCCCCCAATGAAACGCAAAATTGTGGACACCATCAATTTTAGAAAAAGGATAAGTATATTCTCTGGAAATTAAGTGAAAATTCTGGCCACCGAATCCTCCTCCTGTTTCATAATAAAATTGTTTCCAATTGTCAGGTTTACTATGAAATATTTTTCCTACAGTCATAGTATAGTAACCATTATGTTTAAAAAGTAAAGGTAAAGGGACTATGTTTTTTAGTGTACCAGCCATGACCCACTGATCATCATTCATGTAGACGCCGGTTGTATATGGAGCCATTCCTGTTAACATTGATGTCCTCGATGGATTACAAACAGGTGCTGCACAATGTGCATTAGTAAATAATACGCCATTTGAAGCGAGTTTATCAATATTTGGTGTAAATGCATTTGGATGGCCACCAAGACAACCAACCCAGTCGTTCATATCGTCCACCATAATCAATAGTACATTTGGTTTTATTTTGGCTTTTTGTTGTGATAAAACAGGAAAAACTATCGGTATTATAAAAAATAGGGTAAGACCTATATTTTTAAAGAATTGTTTGTAGTTCATTTTATCTTATTTTTTAATGTTAATTCAAAGTTTCTTCAATAATAGGAGGCTTCTTTATTGACTTTATCTGGCACACCTTGGACTCTTCTGTCGGGTTGTCCATCAGTAATCCAATCTCTTTTTTAGTTGTTGATATAAAAATACCTTATTCTGCATACATTTCCTCTGCTTTGCGGATTCTTTTCGCCTGACATTCGTATTTCCAAAATATGTTCACCATCTGCCAATCCTGCCCCCAATGTATAATACCACGGAAGATGCAGGTTTGAGCTCCACTTTGTAAACAAATCCTGCTTTTGCCAATTCTCATTATCTATTCTGTATTCAATTATTCCGGCATCAGGACCGGCAGCCACGGCTATGCCAACCGCATTTCCGTTAAACTCAAATTCCAGCGTACTGCCCTCATCCTGACCAACGAGTATGGGAACATTCACATAATTCGCTCGTGTTCCTTTGCCATCCTCAGGTTTCCAGTTTTCAACCAGCTTCAATCCTTTGATTATTTTGGCTTGTTCTGCCAAAATCAGTTTTCCGTTGCCATAGTTCGCATTGTCTAATGGTTCGGGTAGTGGATAAACTTCAATTTTGTCATCCTCTGCGATTGTCCCGGCCCAGGCTTTTTCGAGGAAAGCTTTCATGGAGCGATAATAAATTTCTTGCCCAAAAGGTGATGGATGCAGGTTTTTAAAATCATGTTCCCAGGTAAATTCACCGGCATCTATGCGTTCGGTTACCTCTTTTGCCAGATTGATGGTTGGAATATTATAATGAGCAGCTACTTTCTCATGATTTTGAATGACCTCGGGGACTTGTCCCGAGCGGTAGGTTTCTATTTTTTGCGGATCGACAAAATGCATAATAACAATGTCTGTTGCCGGATTTTCTCCGCGCACATGCCGGACTATTCCTTCCATTGCCCTGATTTGTTCCTGAGAACTTCTCCCGTTTGTTGCATCATTCACTGCTGCTTCTTCAAACAGCAAATCAACCGGGCCGCCCGAAAGTACATCGCGTTCCAGCCGGAAAGCAGCCGGAGTGGTCCCCATCGAAGGAATGCCGGCTGCAATAAATTCAAATTCAGTTTCAGGAAAACGCTTTTGAAGGTAACTACAAATGCTGTCGCGCCAACCTCCATTGTAAGTAATGGAACCGCCGAGGAAAGCAACCCGTCCTTTTTTCTCCCGCTGAAATTTAAGCAGGCTATTTCTGATTCCATTTCTATGAATGTGGTAATCTGAAGAATTTAAAACCTGATCGGGTAATTCGGTATAATACTTAATAAAATCGGCTCCCAGGCGGGGTATTTCTATAAGGAAATGGTGTCCGAATAATTCCTGTTTTCCTTCGGTGCAGGGAATTACTGTTGCCGGACCACCCAGCTTAATGTAACGGTCTATCAGAATGTTTGTATTTTCATCCGGTGGCACCATCTGGTCATTCAAACCAATCATGTGCAGTACAGGCACTTTTGCCAATGCCAGCTCTTCCAAATTATTAACCGGGTTATCTGCATATTTTTTGGCTTCCTCATCCGAAGCAAAGCCATATTCATTTTTTAGCCTTTCCCAATCATTTTCGCTTCCTTTTCCATCTCCAAATCCTCCCGGCCAGCTTTTAAAATCGCACACCGGGGCTTCGGCATAAATACAGTTAACTTTATGTGGATTTTGTTTTGCCCAGTTGAAAATAAAAAGCCCACCCCTGCTGACTCCTTCCAATGAAACTTTTTTATTGAGTTGATAATTTTCCACCAAAAACCGGTAAAACCTGTTCCCGACAGCAACAGCATCAGGACTTCCATATTTGTTATTGAGGTTGATAAAAGCAATATGAAATCCTGCTGAAACAAGCATGCTGTCCATTTCGGTATGCCAGTTGGGAAAACGTGCCCGCCACACCCAGGGATTTTCTGATATTGACTTTGAAGGAAATACAATGAAAGCATCTTTACCCTCAAACTTAAACTCCTTTTTTTCAAATCCTTTCCATTCTTTTGTCTGAAAAAGCATTGATTTTTTCTCCGATTGTGCAGTTACAGATAAACTGCACAGCAGTAAAATAATCTTAAAAAGACATAATGTTTCGAACTTATTTACTTTCATAAATCGTAGTTGTTTACCTGGTACTTTTTATTATTTATCCTTTCTTCAGGCGATAATAAGACCCATTTTTTACCTATTACAGGTAATTTATAATAGGCTTTCTGTTGAGGTTGCTGATATACACGGCAATAATCGTATTTTACCTTTGCCGGGAGATTATTTTTAGGATCAGCCACATTGCCTCCCCATATACCTGCAGACATGGAAAAACAGACATATTCAAAGGAAGAAGGCACATAACGTTTATTTTCGTTTATGTTTCTGCGTAAAACAACTGCCCCGTCGCAGAACCAGATCAGTTCTTCAGGCGTCCATTCAACCGATATAACGTGCCATCTATCTCTTGTTGAATCCAAATGGAACGCGTAAGTTTCACTCCCGTGCAATCCGATTGGTCCCGGATCTGCAGAGACTGTATCTTTAATACGCCAGTGAAGGGTGGTAAAAATCTTTTCTGATTGTGAAATAAACTCAAAAATGTCAATCTCGGTTGCCTGGGTAAACATATCATAATTTTCGGGGAGGGATTCTTCTTGGGGAAAAGTGTACATTAACCAGAATGCCGGCCAATGGCCCCATGAATCCATACAACCTGAGAAGTTTACTTTTGTTTCGAAATAACCATATTGAGGACGAAATGTACTAATTGTCGATAATCCTCCTGTATAAATGGTATCAGTTATCCCATCTTTTCGAAAAACAGACAATTCCAGGTTGCCTTTGTTAACTGAAACTGCCGATTTTACAGCAGCAATTGTATATTCCTTATTTCCGAATTTTATTTTCCTTGTCACAGGGGTAGTCCAACCTGACCCACGGAAATCCCAATAATCTGAAAGATTTTTTTCAGAATTAAACTCATCATTAAATACCAGTTGATATTTTTTACCGGTCACGGGAGATATCCACTCCTTTTTTACTGAATTATCCGAAATACAACTAGAAGCTAAAACAACAAGCAAACCCAGAGGGATGATTCTTTTTAACTTGTGCATAACTGTTAAATTTAAAATTGTTAATAATTACTTACCCGATTAATTTTTCACATAATACACTGAGAATTTTAAAATCCGGGGTTCGCCCTGCGATTCTAAAATTTTAAGACGTAGCGCTGAAACCTTCATTTCATCGAATCGATGGATAAACTTATGACCTATGCATGTCCCCTTAAAAATTCTTTGCCAACCATTTTGTGTTTTCCCCTCCAACTCAAAGCTACGAACCCGTTCTCCTTTTGTAATATCTTCCATTAATACCACTTGATTTATAACCGAGCTTTTACTCAGTTCCAGCGTTCCAATATTCCCTGACACCGATGTGGTTGCCAGGGGATTGGAGAACCGCCTGTTTATTTCATCCCCAAATTCTTTCAGCCTTTTTACATCTGCTTCAGGAACCAATCCTTCCGGGTTAATTACCCCCCCGATCACCAGATTGCAATTACGCCCCACAGAGTCGTAATATATTTTTACCAGTTGGCCTTTTGAATACACTCCGTTTTCCTGATCCGGCGCCCAAAACCAATTGTGGATCCCATTTGCTCCACGCAAAGGTATATCGACCATGCCCGGAGACCAGGTTTCTCCATCAGGATCTCCACTGCCTAATATTGGTTTCCAGCCCGACGAATTGTGTGAAATAACGTTATTACCAGGCATAGTTGCCCAACACGGATAGTTGGCATATCCGGCTTCATTCCCAATCCAGCGGTGATCGCTTCGTTTACTACAGCTATAAAAAACAGAATCTGGCTGATATTTATTAAAAATGGGTAAGACATCAGGGCCTCCTTCATGGGGTAATTTTGTTCCCGCATCAAACCAAATTTCTACAAGTGGTCCATATTTTGAGCAGAGTTCTTCCACCATTTTTTCAGCTACGCGGTTAAACTCTTCCTGTTTTTTTGTCCCTTTTCCTTTTCCCCAATCCACATAGTAATCCCACAATTGCCAGTAGGCATTACGGTGAGTGCTAAGGTAAATACCGGGTTTAATGCCAGCCTTGTGACAGGAATTAATAAAATCTCCAATAATATCTCCTTTGCCATTTCTCCATTTAGCCTGTTTCAACCCATAAGGATAAGCTTCACTTTGCCATTGAAGAAAACCATTGAAGTGAGTGGCTGTAAAAATAGCATATTTGGCTCCTGCCGCTTTAGCCGCTTCAATCCACTGGTCAGTATCTAATTTTTTAGGGTTGTATTCCTTCGGATCAAATACCTCTTTATACGCATTATTTCCGCTTGTGTGTTTTCCAACGGCCACTGAAATATCAAAATGATAAATAATTCCAACTTCACAATTTTGCCAGGTCACCTGAGCTGTAGTTGGAGTCGGGAAATTCTCAGTTTTGTGATCTGCTCTCTCATTGCTTTTGCAAACAAAGGAAGAAAAAGGTAATCCTGTTGCAATTGCGGCAGTGCCGAAAGCCGTTTGTTTTAAAAATTCTCTCCGGTATATACTTTTTTTCATGAATATTTATTTTATTGTATTGTATTATTGATTTCAAGACCGGGATTTACTTAATACACTTACAATCAAGGTATTATTTTTTCCAGGTGAATCAGATATATTTTGCTTGTGAAGAAAAGCTACTTCAAATGAAACAGCTTTTCTTCATAAAGCAAAATGCTTATTGTGTAATTTTAATGGTCCAATCACGAGTTGTACCATCAGCTGAATATAATCTGTATTTTAGAAGTTTATTAGATAAGTCCCCAATCATACCCCCTCGAGGTGAATCGTCAAGAGGTTCAATCTTTACACATTGATGATAAAAAATTAGTCCTGCTTCAGTTAATGATTCATTCCCTTTTAGGGAAACTGTAGCTATAGCATTTTCGTTATCAATTGTCGCGGTAGCTGATATAATTCTCCTGTATCCACTAATATCACCAACATCATTCATCGTTTCATAGAGTACAGGATCATCATCAACTTCATACTTAAATACCTGGACATTATCCAAATAGGCATGATCTCCCCATTGAGTCATATCCATTTCAATTCTTGGTTCACAGGCATTAATAAGAACAATTATTCCAATTATATTTAAAACTAAAATTATCTTTTTCATTTTCTTAAATTTTTAGGAATTATAGATTAATTAAAACCATCCAGGATTTTGTTCTAACGTAACTCCTCCTTTTGTTTTATAAAGTTCTATCTCCTTATCTGGGATTGCATTTAAGTAATCTCTTTCAGGATCAATATAATATCCAGTTCCCGTAATCTTAAAGTCAGCATGTCTCCAGAAAGGATTTATAAAACCGTCATCAAATGGTTCAACATTTACACCGACTGTTAAAACAACTTGACTCGGATCTTTAAAAGTAAACCCATCGGCTAGAATTGCTTCAGGATTATTCCAATAATCCAAGAATTCCTGAAGATAAGCACCTTCCGGCTTTTGTCCATTGAAAACTTCATCCATTAAGGCCCATCGTTTAATATCATCAATTCGAAAACCTTCCAAACATAATTCAATCCTTCGTTCCCGACGAATTTCATTTATAATATTAGTGGCACTAATGTCGTATCCATCACTTGCTTTATAAGTAATATCCCAACTGTTTACTTCACCTATAATCATTTGTGGCATTCCAACTCTTGACCTTATTACATTTATTGTTTGTTCAATATCGTTTTGAGTAAGTGTCCCTAATAAAGATTTAGCTTCTGCATAATTTAGAAGTCCTTCAGCATATCTTATAATTAAGTCGTCAGTCTCTCCATTTCTCCATTCATTAGGATCTATAATTACTCCTTTCCAGATGCGATAACCTGTTGGAGTTGGTCTTCTTTGTTGACTATTTACTAATCCTGGCATTGATGTACTATATACATCTGGATGTTCTGTGTTAGGAAAATTTTCTTTAAACGTTCCTTTTGCCGGATACCAAATGGTTTGACCTAAACGTGGATCTTTATTTTCTACTAGAGAATTCATTTTGGGTTCACCAATAGATTTAGATGATATGGATTCAGGTTTACCGTCATTCATTAAATACTGGTCAACAAGTCCTTTGGTAACTCCAGCCTCCCAACCTGCAACTGAGCCGCCATGCCAATCGTGGATTATTGAATGTGCCCTGCTATAAACCCGATATAAAAAGGCACCTTCAGTTTTTGAATAATCTTTAATTTGAAACAATTCGTTATATTCATTTCCCGGGCTTCCAATATAAATGTTGGAACCATGTTTTGAAATTAACATTTCTCCAGCTTCAACTGCTTTTTGAAGAAAATTTGTACCATCCTTCCCCTCAACTGAAAATGGAGTATTTTTTTCACCGTGGTACTTTTCCCAACTTCCCTCATAAAGTCCAACTCTGGTCTTTAAAACTAAGGCAGCGTCTTTATTGATACGACCTGCACCGGCTTCCCCAGCACCTTTCCAGTCTAAATTAATAATTGCTGAATCAAGGTTTTCTATTATTTTTTCTGCTATATAATCCCGTGAATCACGTGGGTTATATAATTCCTCACTATTTGTCTCTAAAACAATATCAATATATGGAACTCCACCAAAATTTATTAACAGTTTATAATAATAAAATGCTCTACAAAAATACCCCTCTCCTATATAATGTCTGGCATTTGAGTTTAGCGGTGAAACGCGATATGCATTTTTAAGAAAATAATTTATCTTTCGTATATTATTATATTGGTTATTCCAGGTACTGTTGGTTTGAGATGCTCGGCCCGAAATATTTCTAGTATTTAAACTACCA
>Ga0334898_1001530_pt1 | contig 25010 bp, 23 predicted proteins | sample GraSluR3_MG_10_FD_207228 | JGI IMG/M metagenome (GOLD analysis project Ga0334898, IMG submission 207228) | Sludge microbial communities from methane-producing bioreactor in Wageningen University, Netherlands - Granular Sludge_3_08-R3 | ecosystem: Engineered > Bioreactor > Anaerobic >... | reverse complement strand
TGGCGGGCATGGAACTCGGGAGTTTTTTCAGACCCTGACAAAGCAGACAATACTCGGCTTTTTTGACAAGTACCTGAAATAAGCTGCAGTGTTCCGAAGCGTGGGGATGGATTCGGGGCAATATCTTTTTAGACTGGAGATTATCCGTTGCCCCTAAAAGTATTTGCCATGCCTGTCCAATTCTCCGGTAATACCCGGACAACAGACAAGGTTATCCCCACGAATCGGGACACTAAGCTTGCCAAAGATTATCCCCCCGGTGTAGCTTGCTATCCATGCAGCAAAACCGCAAGGCCGAACTCGTTCTTCTCTTTGTGACCCTCCTGTGGGGAGCGACCTTTATCGCCACCAAGCAGGGTCTGCGTTCTGCGCCGCCGGTCCTTTTTCTGGGTCTCCGCTTTCTGATAGCCGCGCTGCTGCTTCTTCCGATCTGCTACCGGGAACTGAAAAAGATTAGCCCCGTCATCTTCAAGCGCGGTCTCGTACTGGGGATCCTGATGTTCACCGGCTACGCCTTTCAGAACGCGAGCCTGGTCTATACCACCGCAGGAAAATCAGCGCTGATAACCTATTTCTTTGCCCTGATCGTTCCCTTTCTGCAGATACCCTTTACCGGCAAGCCCTTGAGTCGGGGAAACATATTCGGCCTTGTCATCGTTGTCGGCGGTCTGGTACTTCTGAACCTGCCCTCCGAAGGCGGCCTTAACCTGGGAGACATGCTGGCCTTCGGCAGCGCCGTCTCCTACGCCTTTTTTATTATCCTCCTCGATCGCTACGGACGTCACGGAAGCGTTCCGGTGCTGACCTTTCTGCAATTCGCCCTGACGGCAGCGTTCAGCTTTCTGCTTTCCGCCTTCATTGAATCAGCTCCGGTGATTCTGGATGCGAATCTGGGCTGGTCCCTCTTTTATCTCTCCTTCTTCGGGAGCTTCATCTGCCTGCTGCTCATGAACCTGTATCAGCGCTATGTTACACCGGTAAAAGCCGTCATAATCTATGCCATGGAACCGGTATTTGCCGTCCTGTTCGGAATGATCTTTCTTGCCGAATTCTTCACTCCATCGGAATGGACCGGCGCGGGACTGGTAATCGCCGGAGTAATCCTTTCCGATCTGTATAAAGATACGAAAGTGTGATATGAATTGCAGCTCATGAACATACGCCCTGACCGGAAATTCTTAGCATCCCTCATCTCCCTTGCACTGCCCATCGCGGCCCAGAGCTTTCTTCTGTCGTCGGTCAATCTGATCGACAACTTCATGATCGGACGTCTTGGAGAAAGCAGTATTGCCGCCGTCGCCCTGGGTAACCAGGTTTATTTTCTGGTCATGATGCTCCTTTTCGGGGTAACTTCCGGGGCCGGTATTTTCGTCAGTCAGTTCTGGGGCAAGAAGGACCTTGCCACCATCCACCGCATACAGGGCCTGACCCTGATTGTAAGTGTCAGCACCTGTATGCTTGTCAGCCTTACTGCCGCAGCTGTCCCGGACAGGCTCATAGGACTCCTGACTGCCGATGGGCGTGTAATACGGGAGGGCGCTCAGTACCTGAGGATTGTAGCTTTCTCCTATCCCCTGACGGCCATTACCTTCAGCTTTGTCATGGTTCTGCGTTCCTGCGGTTTTACCCGGATCCCTTTCAACGCCGCCGCTGCTGCCCTCTCCACTAACGTGGTCCTCAACGCAGTCCTGATTTTCGGCATGTTCGGCTTTCCGGCCCTGGGCGTCCGGGGAGCTGCACTGGGGACCCTGATTGCCCGGGCCCTGGAGACCTGCATTATCGTGGTACTGAGCTACCGCCGCGACCGCCCCTCGGCGGCCCCCCTGAAACAGCTCTTTGACTGGAACATGCCCCTTATCAGGCGTGTACGGAGGACCTCCCTGCCGGTTGTTTTCAACGAAATCGGCTGGTCAACCGGCATGGTAGTCCTGAACTCCGTCTTCGCACATATCGGTACCGAGGTAATCGCCGCGCGAAATATCGCCGATACAGTGTTCCGGATGCTCATGGTGCTCTTTGTCGGGATGGGAAACGGGGCGCATATAATGATCGGCAACGCCATCGGCTCCGGGAAGGAACAGCATGCCCGGCGGCTGGCGGGTCAGTTCTCCCTGCTGGGGCCAATGACCGCGGTCTGTACCGGGATCGTACTTGCCGCGGTATCTCCGCTGGTTCCGCAGATGTTCAGCGTCAGCCCTGTAACCTCCCGTTATATAATCCAGTTCCTGCTCATCATCTCCCTGGTCTTTCCCTTCAAAGCCCTGTCGATTATACAGATCGTCGGGATCTTCCGCGGAGGCGGGGACACCCGCTTCAGCATGGCCCTGGATGTGGGAGGAGTCTGGCTCATCGGTATACCCCTGGCAGTAACCAGCGGGCTTATTCTCCGTTGGCCGGTCTGGCTGGTATTCCTGCTGGCGAGCTCCGAGGAGATCATCAAATCGGTAATAGGGGTCTATCGTACCGTCAGCAATAAGTGGATCAACAACCTGACCGAGGACGAACCGGAAATTCCCCTGGACAAGGCGCCGAAGTGAATTAGAGTGACAGAAGAAAGATCATTACAGCTTTTTCCTGAACAATACAGAAAAACGATATCATCAACGCAATCGCCTATACAAAAACAGACATGTACCGAACCTCATCTGTTATCGGTTCGATTCCATGTTGTTCAATTGAGTTAAAATACAGACAGTCCCCCGGTTTCATTGTATATTCGACATTCCCGACTCTGAACTTTGTTTCACCCTCCAGGATGAGGATGAACTCATCTCCCTCATGCGACAGAGTGCCCTCACTAATCTCCCCACGCTTTACCACATAATAAACAGGCTGCATCTTTTTATGATTATAATCAGAGGCAACCGGGAACATACTGTATCCCCGGCCGGTGGTAATCAAGTTTTTATCCATCTTTTCACGTTCAATAAAAACTGCATCCAGCGGCCGTTCATCATCGATAATCGAAGAAATCGAGACCTGCAGTGACGCAGCTATTTTTGATATGGTAGCAACGGCGGGAATGACTTTGCCTGTTTCTATCCTTGACAAAAGGCTTTTTGATACCCCGATTGCATCCGCGACTTCCTGAAGCGTCCGTTTCTGATGTATTCGCTGCCGTCGAATATATTTACCAAGATTCTCCACCTCTCACCGCTCCACCAAAAAAACTGCCTGGATGGATAGTATCAATTTATTAAAAGCGATGGAAGCCACAATGACAAGGCCGGTAGGTATGTAACCAGCATCAGGGAGATAAACATCCCGATGTAAAATGGGATAAATCCTCGTATCGAGTCTCTCATCGAAATATCAGCGATTGAACAACTCACAAATAAGCAGGCGCCTACCGGAGGAGTAAACAGACCAATACCGAGATTGACGACTGAAATAACTCCGAAATGTATCAAGTCGATCCCCACGTATTGAGCTATTGGCGCAAGTACCGGTATAAAGATGATCATGGCCGGCGTCAGATCCAACACGGCACCAGCGAACAACAGAACCAGATTAAACAGCATAAGCATCATATACTTGTTGCTTATTGTATCAAGAAGAAAGTTGCCTATTTCCTTAGGAAGTTCCTGACTAGTGATTATCCAGCTGAATATTGTGGCCGTCCCGACCATAAGCATTACCATGCCATTAATAAGTATTGTATCCATCATCAGCCGCGGAAGATCGGTAATCTTCACACTTCTGTATACAAACACACTAAGAATGAACGAGTATACAACAGCCATTACCGCAGCTTCCGTCGGCGTCACAATCCCGAATATAATTCCGCCAAGAACAATAACAATGGTAAATAGGGGCAGCATCCCATCAGCTATTATCCTGACAGTTTCCAATATCGAATAGGCATCACCAGCCGGATAATCCCTTTTTCCGGATATAAAACCACTGGTCAGCATCAAGATAATTCCGACCATGAGCCCCGGGATCGCACCGGCGATGAACAGAGTTCCGATCGACTGGTTCATTAATATGCCGTAAATTACCATAGGAATACTGGGAGGAATAATAATCCCTATAGTTGCCGAAGTCGCTGTAACGGCGACCGTAAAATCACTGTCAAATCCCTTTTCCTTCATGGCGGGAATCAAAACAGATCCAATAGACGATGTATCCGCCGTAGCCGATCCTGTTATGCCGGCAAAAAGCATACTTACTACAATATTCACGTATGCGAGTCCGCCCTTAAAACGCCCCACGAGAACCTGCGCCACATTTATCAGGCGGGTTGATATACCGCCAGTGGCCATTAATTGTCCGGCAAAAATAAAGAACGGGATCGCCAATAATGGAAAACTATCGATTCCTGCGAACATTCTCTGGGGAATCATGATTAAAGGTACACGTTCAGAAAAAACAACCCAGACCATCGATGACAAACCCAGAGCATACGCAACGGGAACTGTTGCAACGATGAAAACTCCGAATATTATTAAAAGTATCGTTATCATTTATCATTCCTGTCGCGGGCGATATTCTTGATCGCCAGGTACATGTATCGAACTGAATAAAGCGACATAAAGAATGTAGAAATCGGTAGGACCAGGTAGACAACCGCCATGGGCAAACGCGATACAGGCGCAATCTGTCTGGTAGTAGCTTTTATCAAACGAAAACTCTCTGAAAAAACAACAACACTGAAAATTAAAATGGCCGTATATACAAAGAGTTCGAGTGCAGTCGTAACACGAGTAGATAGTTTATCCTTAAGTATATCCAGACGCATATGGCTGTCGTTTTTCATAACAAGAGCTGCACCCAGGAAAGATACCCAAATAAAAAGAAATCTACCCATTTCTTCTGTAAAAGTAACCGGCATTTTTAAAACATATCGTGACAGCACCTGAATTACCGTCAGTACAATAAGGGCCGCGTAGGCAAGTAAGGATACCCATTCAAGAACGCCGGAGAATAGCGCTTTTCGAATATTCATAACATGCTCCCATAATACTTCATTTTCCAGAATATCCGGATAACCAGTTCATATCGCCATAGGTGTTACGCCATGCGGAAATAAATTTCTCCCAGCGTTTAACTGTATGAGGAACACTAAAAAAACTTTTCCATATTGCATAACTGCAGGTCGTTTCATCCGCACCGGAAACTGCTGATTCGACCAGCTGACTTACACTGCGGACAGCACCCATTATTTTTGTCGATGAACCATGTCTGTCATAAATCGAGCGTATTCTGGAGATCAGCTCATCTGTTGGATTTTCATCAACTTCTCCCAGGAGCCCAATAAATATTGCCACATGGTTTACCCCGGCTTGACTTGCTGTTATTGCTTCAATTATCGAATGTACTCCAGTTGCACAAACTTTTATTCCTTCATCGGTAAGGATTTTCATTGCCGCAATACCATCTTGCCGCATCTGGATTTTAACGATTATCCGTTCGTTTATGGACGAAAGCGCTTTTGCCTCTTTAACGATATCTTCCGTATTCTCCGAGACAACTTGAGCCATGACTGGAACATCAACAGTATCGCAAATCTTTTGCAGATGCCCTACAAAGTCTGAATTAAGCTCAGCCATCATTGCCGGATTCATGGTCACTCCGCCAAGAATTCCCAAGCCTGCAATTTCTTGTATTTCAGCTATATTACAGGAGTTCAGATACATTCGCATTGATTCTATCTCCAAACATGAGTTGTTGTTATAAGCCATGGCGCCCCGAAAGTCGCCATGGCGTTTGAGCAGATCTTCTGAACTATCCTATCGCGAATATGAAAGGGCGATATCGACGATATCAGCACCAATCTTATCTTTGTTTGAATCAATTACATCGTCGACAGCTGCTTTAAAGGGGCCGAGGTCAAGACTGTTCACTTTCATCCCGGTTCCCTCAATTTTAGCTATCACACCATCTTCGAATTCCTGCCACACCTGCCTTTCATATTCCTGAGTTTCCTTTCCGGCTTCTAACAGCGCTTTCTGAATGTTGGGCTCAAGACTGTCGAATAAGGCTTTACTCATGACTACAACGTTTAAATCGTAGAAGTGATTGGTAAGAGAAAAATAATCCGAGACCTCAAAGAATTTCATTGTGAATAAAGAAACTGCCGGCTGCTCACCGCCATCGACAACACCCTGTTTTAATCCTGTATAAAGCTCCGAATATGCCAGGGGAGTCGCCAGAGAGCCTAAAGAATTGAAGGTATCAATCATGATTGGATCGTTCATAACTCGAATCTTCAATCCGCTCATATCTGATAAATTGTTGATCGGCCGCTTTTTATTGAAAACACTCCGAAATCCAGTGTCATAATAAGCTAGAACCTTGAAACCTGTATCTTCCAGCTGGTTTTCAAGCCTGGCTCCCAGTTCCCCGTTCAAGGCATTAAAAACCTGCTCCTTGTTGGTAAATACATAGGGGAGACTGAAGACTCCAAAACCAGGACTGAAAGAGGTTAGGGCACCTGCTGCTGCTTTTGTTGCTTCAACCGTTCCAGTCAGGGTTCCTTCGAGAGTCTCCCGCGCATTTCCCAACTGGCTGTTTGGAAAAACCTTAACTTCAACAGCACCATTTGTTTTTTCTGCGACTTTCTCGGCGAAAAATATGTCCGCGGCATAGTGCGGATTATCTTCATTTGCCTGGTCGCTGAGTTTAATGATGATCTTTCCTCCCTCATTTGAAGCTTCAGAAGATCCGGCAGCAAATATTACATACCCCCCGAAACACAACAGGATCAATAGAGCTGTCATCAATTTCTTCATACATTCCCCCTAATTTTGTTGCATCAATTTCCTTATATGCAACTTGTTTCAAGTGTAAAACACAAAAACCCACTTGTCAAAGAAAAATATGTTTAAGGAACGGCTAAACCCCTAACGCACTGAAATTACGCTATATGTACCAATACTCCTGCTTAATGCCAGCCATACAGGAGCACTTGGAGACGTCTTTACGGTGTTTCTATAATCGGAAGAGATGGAACGAGATTCCTGCCAGTTTTATGTCTTGCTCATGGGGTAGATGAACATTATTCGGCGGATCGCGACTTTTATCGTTTTCTTGGCTTGAATGTAAAGAATCCTCTATTTCACATTTAAAGACTAAAAAAACCCATCCTCCATTACGAGTTGATCTTCTCCCCAAGATGGAAGAAACTGGTGGACGGTTCCAGCACCAGGCATTTGTAATGGATGAGCACCTGAGTGTCCTTGGCAAGTCGAAAAAAATCCCTGCTTCTATTTCTTCATCATTTTCACGAGGTACTACTTATGTGTTTTTTCTGGCTGAACTCGTTATAGCGCTTTTAGTTCACTGGATTGCTTCATGGATAATTCAGGTTATTGATATAATCAAAACTATGGTTGGGTATCTGCAGGAAGCCAAGGCCGAGAAGATCATAGATGCCGTGCGGAACATGCTTTCAGTTTTAAATCGTGTCTCTCGGAAAGGTGAAAAAAGACCACAGATGCGGAAGAGCTTTTTCCCTGCGATATTTTATACTTTTATCGGGAGATAAGGTTCTGGCAGATCTTCAGCTTTTGAAGACCCAAGAATCGACGAGGCGTCCCTGACTGGCGAATCCGAAACCTTTCCCAAGAGATGAAGGCGGACAATGAGGAAGCTACTTTGTGCGACAGCAGGTGCATGGCTTACTCTGGCCCATTAGTGATCTTCTCCGGCACAGAGACCGAAATAGGCCTTATAAACACAAGGCTCTCGGACGTTGCCCCCCCTTTCCAGACCACTTCTGCAGCAGGCAAACCGCTTTGGTTTATGTTTAAGCGGAATAGTTACTACAGCGGCAGGGAGCATTTTTGCTCTCGGTTTTTTTCTGGCCCGTATGCCGGTGAGCGAACTTTTTTTATCAGTTGTTGGTATCGCCGTGGCGGCTATCCCCGAGGGTTCTCCGGCAGTAATGAGCATAATACTTTCCATTGACGTCAGACGGATGACAAGAGGTAATGCAATCATCGGGCAGCTTCAGGGCGTCTAAGCACTGGGACATGTTTCGATAATCTGCACCGAAAAAACTGGAACACTCACAAAAAGGGAGATGACAGTTATCCGTCTTATATTCAGCGATGCCACCGTTGACGTCGAAGGTGCAAGATACGCTCCCGAAGGATATCTGAGCCTGGACTGCACTGCTGTACACCTTTAAAGCAGCGCAGCTCTTTCTGCACTAATACACCGGAATACTCTGCACCTAAGCCTGTCTTGTCTGGTAGGATAATACATGGCTGATTGACGGGAGCCCAGCCCTACACAGAGAGCCCCTTATGGCCCTATCAGCCAAGGAAGGGATCCAAATTACAGAGACTGTAAAAGAATGGAAGTGGCTCGACTCCCTTCCCTTTGAGTCAGACAATACATTCATGACAACCTTCAATACAGACAACGACAATATCCGGGGTTATTTCTCAATTGTGCCCCTGCGGCAGCGCTGTAGCAGAGAAGTAACAAACCCAAAAGACCCTTCTTAATCAAAGCCACGGTTGCCGGAGCAGAGAGCGCAGACGGGAAGGGATTCAGGTTATAATGATAACGGGCGACCTTGCCCTTTGACAGAAAGCGGTCTGCCTGCTACTTTTTGGCTGCATGAAAAAAATCGTTACTCTTTTAATTTGTCTTATTGTGCCTGGTGTAATGGTTCCTGACGTCTTTGCAAGGGAAAATCCTGAGGAACCTGTTTATTCGGAAGAAAAGAACTACAGCCTTGGAATCGGCAATGCCCTTCTCAGCAACCTGGCCCTCTTTTCGGTAAACAGGTTCATAGGGCAAACGGAATTCTCAAAGATCAGTTTCGAAAGTATTCACAACAACCTTACCGGACCATGGCAGTGGGACCGCAGCATGTTTCTGGTAAACCAGCTGGGACACCCGTACCAGGGCTACGCATACTATGCCGCCGCCCGGGCAAATAATCTTAACGCTTTTGAATCCAGCCTTGTTGCGGCCCTGGGCAGCTACACCTGGGAGGTTTTTGGAGAAAGAGCGACAGCCGCGGTGAACGATTTCGTTGTGACCACGGCAGGAGGGATTTCCCTGGGAGAAATGCTGCACCGCATTTACCTGGATACGTACACGGAAAACCAGCTGCTGGCGACTTTTATCAGCCCAATGGACGGTTTTAACGATCTTGTAAGCGGAAACAAACAACGGCCCACACATTCCATGATACGGAACGCCTCCCTTTCCTTCGGCGGAGGCTATGTGGGTACACAGCATTACAGAAACAATGAAAAATATGACAGAAACTCGTATCATACCGGGACCGGCAGCATGGGGATTGACCTCGGCTACGGAGACCCCTTTGTCTCACGCACCTCCTCCGTCTTCAGCCATTTTGATCTGCAGTTCTTCCTTGAGGGCGGGTATGACTGGTACAACCTCGTCCTGATCTCCGATGGGGCTCTCTTTTCCGCAAGCCCTCGTCCGCAGGAACATTCATGGACCAGCTACGGGCTGCATCTGCATTACGATGTTTTCTCCGGTACACTGATGGATTTTTCCGGGAATTCCCTTACCTTAACAATGCAGCATGAGCGGCATACCGCCAGCGGAAGTGTATTCAAACTCAAAGCCCACGCCGGCTGCCTGATTTTCGGCAGCAGTACCTTTCTTCGTTTCGAAGCCGACCCTTCAAAAAAAGCAGTCGAAAGAAGAGATTACGGCGCGGGGGCAGCTTCCAAACTGCGAATGAGCTGGGATTTTCCCCGGGCCGGGAATATCTCCATGCAGACCGCCGGGTACCTGATGACGACCCTGCCGAATACGGTCTCCGGTTCAGATGGAAACCTGCTGTTCAGCAGATCCACACTGGCCTGGAAATACCCGCTGAACGGAACAACCTCGGTGGGAGCGGCAAATACCCTCAGCTGGAAAAAGACAGACCGCGACTATTTGCCGGACCAGAACAAGCGGGTCTACAACACTAGCGTGTTCATGGAATACAAGCTTTAAACTGCCCGGAGCCTCCGGTTTTACAGCATCAGTGCCCCGTCCATCATTACGAGCTGCTCTTCTCCCCCGGGCAGAAGAAAGCTGATGGATGGTTCCAGCACCAGGCCGTCGCAGTGGATCAGCGCCGGAGCGTCCTCGGCGTAATTGGCCCCCACCGCCAGGTGACAGGTTCGGTATGCCTTTTCGTCCTCCAGCATGTTGCCGGTAACCCGGGCAGCGGGATTCAGGCCGATTCCAATCTCCCCGATGGAACGGGCGTTCCGGCGATAGACCTCTCCCATTCCGGGAGGCAGGGCCCCTTCGGCGGCGAGACGCTCCGCCCCGCTTTCTCCGGCGGCGATGGTCTCCTTTAAAAGTCCGGCTTCCTGTCCCCCTTCAACGGAAACGACAAAGCCTTCTTTTACCTGCACAACGATCGGTTCCCTGATGAGAATGTCTCCTTTGTTCAGGGAGATGGATCCACGGAAAACGATGGCTCCGCTGACGCTACCCAGCTCGGGCGATGCAAAACTTTCTCCCGCGGGCAGGTTGCCTCCGCTGCCGGGAGTCCCGAAATCTCCGTTGTCAGCCTCTCCTTCACGACCCTTTAACCCGACATAGAGGTCAGTTCCTCCCGCACAGCTGATCCGCATGCTCTCGGCACGCTTGAACAGACCGCTGACATGGGCACATTCATTTTTTAACCTGCCGTAATCGATTCCCACGGTGCGGCAGAACATGTCTTCATTAATCCCAGGAGCCCAGACGGCCCTGATGCTTTTTTCCCCGTTCAGCAGGTAGTCGAAGATATGGTCGAACTCCCGGTCCGCGTAGCGGTAGGGCGTTTTCAGGCCCGCAGGATCCTTGCCGATTTTCTCGGCGCTTATGGAACACACAACATCGGGACCGCTCCCGAGAGCCGCAAGGACGGAGGAATCGGCGTAATCGAGCTGGGTCTTTACCGGCTGTACGATCAGTACCGGGTCGGCGCCAAGTTCTGCCGCGGCCAGATACAGTGCCTGGGAGATGGACAAGACCTCCTGTACGGGATTGGTAATAATCAGAACCCGTTCGCCGGGTTGTATATTCAATACCGCGGAACAGGTGGTATGGGCGGGAACGGTCAATCGGGAATCGGGATGCTCTTTCATGAAGCCAGCCTACCGGGGCAGTTCCGGGGGGTCAAGTATGAGATTGACCTTTGCTTCCTCCTGTGGGTATCATGCCGGATATGAGCAAATACCCCTACGCCGAGATTGAGCAGAAATGGCAGCGCTTCTGGGAAGAGAATTCCAGCTTCAAGGTAGAAGAGGACCCCTCCTTTCCTAAAGAGAAACGGCGCTACGTGCTCGACATGTTCCCCTACCCCTCCGGATCCGGACTCCACGTCGGACATCCCGAAGGATACACTGCAACGGATATCTACTGTCGTTTTTTACGTATGCGGGGCTACAATGTGCTCCACCCCATGGGCTTCGACTCCTTCGGCCTGCCCGCCGAGAACTATGCCATTCAGACAGGAACCCATCCGAAAATCACTACGGAACGGAATATCGATCACTTTCGTACCCAGATCAAATCCCTGGGTTTCAGTTACGACTGGGACCGTGAAATCTCCACTCACAGCGAGGAGTATTACCGCTGGACCCAGTGGATCTTTCTGAAGCTCTTCGAGCAGGGACTGGCCTACGAAGCGGAGACTCCCATCAACTGGTGCTCTTCCTGCCTGACTGGACTTGCCAACGAAGAGGTCAAGGACGGCAAGTGCGAACGCTGCGGACAGCTGGTGGAGCGGCGGAACATCCGCCAATGGATACTCAAAATAACCTCCTATGCCGACCGGCTCCTGGAGGATCTGGATACCCTGGACTGGTCGGAATCCATAAAAACCATGCAGCGTAACTGGATCGGCCGTTCCGAGGGCGCCAATGTTCATTTTCAGATCGACGGACACCTGGAGTCCCTGGAGGTCTACACCACCCGTCCGGATACCCTCTTCGGCGCCACCTACATGGTTATGGCCCCGGAGCATCCCTACGTGGTAAAGATCACCACCGACAAGCATCGACCTGCTGTAGAGGTCTACCTGGAGCAGGCCAGGCTCAAATCGGACCTGGAACGCACGGACCTTGCCAAGGACAAGACCGGCGTCTTTACCGGAGCCTATGCGGTCAACCCGGTGAACGGAGAAAAGATCCCCATCTGGATATCCGACTATATCCTGATCTCCTACGGAACCGGCGCTATCATGGCGGTCCCCGCCCACGACCAGCGGGACTGGGAGTTCGCAAAGAAATTCGACCTGCCCATTATTGAAGTTCTCAAGGGCGGCACCATCGAAACCGAAGCCTTTACCGGGGACGGCCCCCACGTAAATTCCTCCTTTCTGGACGGAATGGGAAAGGAAGAGGCCATCGAGAGCATCATCACATGGCTGGAGGAACGAAAGCTCGGGCAGCGGGCGGTAAACTACAAGCTCCGGGACTGGGTATTCAGCCGGCAGCGCTACTGGGGAGAACCCATTCCCCTTGTCCATTGTCCGAAATGCGGCATCGTGCCGGTACCGGAAGACCAGCTTCCCCTCAGGCTCCCGGAGGTGGACTCCTTCGAACCCTCGGGAACAGGAGAGTCTCCCCTGGCAAAGATCGACGAATGGGTCCACACCGGCTGTCCCAAATGCGGCGGACCGGGGCGACGGGAAACCAACACCATGCCCCAGTGGGCGGGATCCTGCTGGTACTACCTGCGCTACCTGGATCCCCATAACGGCAAAGCCCTGGCAGACCGGGACAAGATCGACTACTGGATGCCCGTGGACCTCTACGTGGGCGGCGCTGAACACGCGGTACTTCACCTGCTATACGCCCGTTTCTGGCACAAGGTGCTCTACGATATCGGTGTGGTGGGAGACAAAGAACCCTTCAAGCGCCTGGTGAACCAGGGAATGATCACCTCCTTTGCCTACCAGCGGCCCGACAAGACCCTCGTACCCACGGATGAGGTTGAAGAACCGGAGACCGACAGCTTTGTGGAAAAAGGCACAGGCACTCCCCTTACACAGGTCATTGCCAAGATGTCCAAATCCCTCAAGAATGTCATCAATCCCGATGACATTATCCGGGATTTCGGCGCTGATTCCATGCGGGTTTACGAGATGTTCATGGGTCCCCTCCAGGTATCCAAACCCTGGTCGACCTCCGGCATTTCCGGGGTTCACCGTTTTCTCGACCGGGTGTGGCGGCTCTTTGACAAGGAACTGGTCGACAGGGAGCCGTCGGAGGAACTGAAGCGGATCCTGCACAAGACCATCAAGAAGGTCACCGACGATACAGATTCTCTCGAGTTCAATACCGCCATCGCCCAGATGATGATCTTCGTCAACGAGGTATTCAAGGAAGAGACCCTGAACCGGCAGCTCATAGAACCCTTCGTGCTGCTCATTTCACCCTACGCTCCCCATCTTGCGGAGGAACTCTGGGAGCGTCTGGGACACGAAGCCCTGGCGGGTCGACAGCCCTGGCCCGCGTACGATGAGGAGCTCACCCGGGACGAGATGATCAACCTGGTGTTCCAGATCAACGGGAAGGTCCGGGCCAAAATCGAGGCAGCCGCCGACATCAGCCCGGAAGAAATGAAGGAAGCGGCCCTGAACCATCCGCGGATCAAGGAGCTTACCGAGGGCAAACAGATACGCAAGATCATTCCGGTGCCCGGCAAACTGGTCAACATCGTGGTGGGCTGAAGGAAGCCAAAGGATACAGTATAATGGCAAATTATCGCCTGAACAGTCTGCAAAACTGGATGGAAAAAGAGGGAATTGACCTTGTAGTCGTGGAGGATACCGAAGGCAGACGAAACGCCTCCCTGCGCTACCTCTGCGGACACCCCTCCGACGCCGTTTTCTTCTTCCATTCCAGCGGGGCCTCTCTGCTTGTCGCCTGGGACCTGCCCCTTGCGGAGATTTACGGCACAGCCGACGCACTGGTCGCCTACAGTGAGTTTCAGCGCAGTCCGGTTCAGGCGATCGCCGGGGTTGCCCGGCGTTTCGGCCTTTCCAGAAACGCCCGCATCGAGCTGCCCCCGAACATGCCGGTTCCTCTGGTGGAGAACCTCCGGATCGAAGCCCCGGAGTTCATTTTTCTCTGCCGGGAAAACGGGGCGGAAGCCCAGATTACGGAGCTCCGCAGCATAAAGGATGCCGCTGAACTGGATATCTACCGGGAAGCCGCAGGAATAACCAACCAGGTAATCGGCAAGCTTGTCCAGGGTTTCCGTGACAGACTTTTCCCCACCGAGCTCGATGCCGCACTTTTTATCGAACGGGAGATCCGCCAGGCGGGAGCGGAAGGAACGGGCTTCGAAACCATCGTCGCCAACCCGGCACGAAGCTTCGGGATACACGCCTACCCCTCCTTTTCCAATGCTGCTCTGGACCTGAAGGGTCCGACCATCATTGATTTCGGCGTAAAGCTTAAGGGCTATACCACCGATGTCACCCTGACCCTGATCACCGGTTCGCTGAGCCCGGAACAGGAGCGCATGGGGGCCCTGGTGGAAGAGGCCTGCGCCGCGGCGGAAGCTGCCCTCGCCCCGGGAGTCCCCTCCTCCTCTGTGGCCCGCCGGGTGGATGAGGTTTTTTCGCGGGAGGGTTTCTCGATGCCCCACAGCCTTGGCCATGCCATAGGCCTTGAAACCCATGAAAACCCGGTGCTCCGGGACCGCAGGGAACTGGACACGCTGCTTCAGCCCGGAATGGTGCTTGCAGTGGAGCCTGGGCTCTACCATACAGAATTTGGGGGGTTCCGCAAGGAAAACGACTACCTGATCACCGACAAGGGAGCGGAAAAACTCACTCAATCAGGAATCTTCAGGGTATAAGAGTCACCATACACCTCCGCGGCTGAAAGACCCGTCCCTGGCGTAAAAGTGCCAACCCATGCTGTCGCACCAGAGTACAGCCGCTTTTCCATTGCTGTAAAATGTCCAGCGTCCCTCGTAGACCCGAGCCTCTCCAAGGTTTGTAAGCTTCTCCGCCAGGGGGTTCGCGGGAATCCATTCCCCAGGGGGCAGGGCCTCCGGAGAAAGCCGATACTCTCTGCGCATGACAATATCCCGGACAGAGAAACTTCCCGCCAAAAGAGCCCTGAATATGCGCTCATTATCCAGCAGAAAGGGATTGCCCCCGGAGCGCAGGCGGCATTCGCTGCTCAGACGCCGATAATTGATAACCGAAAGGGGAACCCCCTTCTCTGCAAGGCGGGTAAAAACAGAGGAGCAGAAACCCTGTGCAAAGCTGAGTTTTACACGATTCTCCCCCTCTCCGTCCCAGGGCAGGACAGCTCCGGCAGGAGGGACTCCTCCGTCGTAAAAGGCGGTAAAAACGGTAACCTGCGCTTTGGGAAGCTTCAACCTTCTTACCTCCCCCGCCCGGGCACTGATGTCGATCCCTCCGGACTCTTCGCTGTCCACCTGTAAAAGGACCTGGTCACCAACACAATCGGAAGCCCCCGGAGGTACAAGGGGAATTTGCACCTCGACTTCCATCTCGAAGGGATGAAATCCGCAGGAGATACTCAACGCAGCAAAGGTCGCTGCGGCGACACAGGAGATATGGCTGTTCATACCTGATATAAACCGGGGATCAGAGACCCTGCTTCAGCTGCCCGTGAAAAATCTGCCGGAGATCCAGAAGAATCCGCTGATACCCTTCGCTCCGATAATCGGGGTAGGTCCAGGGTAGTGGCTCAAAGCGACCGCGCCTGTAGTGGAGGGTAATCTCCGCGTAAATACCTTCCGCCAGGGGAATACGGTGCCCCGCGTGTTTTGTGGTGGCCAGTACCAGACGGTTCAGATCAAGGAGTCCCGGGTCAAGATTGACCTTTCTCGCCTGATCCTCGGAAAAGTGCTCCTCCAGGCGGTTTGTGGCTTTCTTGATCCTCCACAGGTCTCCCGGATCGACCAGGTCCTCAAAGCCGAGAAAGATCCTCCGTATTTCCGGACCCATCTCCCTGTCATAGTATGATGTAAATGAAAAAGAAAGCTCCCGACTGGTATAATCAATGGGTCCAAAAAGCTTTGACAACTCTGAGTACAGAGATGGAAGCAGGGACCCTCTCGTGTACAGGAGAGGAATTATCAGCTTTTCCGGCGGGAATTTACCTTCCTGACCCATAAATACCCTGTAAAAAGATTGAAGGATGCCGCATTTTATCCCATAATGTTCAGAATATGGAAGAGAGGATCGATCTTGACGACGCGCTGAACCAGGCGGTAGCGTATCGGCGTGAATATATAGATAAGCGGCTGATGCCGAAACTGAAAGAGAACTTCCGCCGATACCACACCTCTTTCCAGAACGTCTACAATGTTCTGCTGCGCAAGGGACTTGTTCAGGAGGACCCCTACAAAGGCGATTTCAAGATATCCGAGGTCACCACCCCCAGCAACGAGCCCTACCTGGAATCGGAAAAGAACGAAAAGATGAGCATCCGACTCTCCCAGTTCGAATCCATTCTCGAATTTCTGACCAACTACTACCAGTTCAGCGCCGATTTTCTCAATCTCAAACGCCTGAAGAATATCTCCTCGCTGCTGAACTACTTTCACTGGACCAAACTGGGAGTCAGTTCAACATCCCTGAACACCCGGGTAATGGCGGACCTGGTACAGCACATAAAACAGGGGAGCGACTCCCTCTCGGCAAATATTGTCAGTGACGGGTGTAACCAGCTCTCCAAGTTGACGAACGAGATATTCTCCCTGCTTAAAGATGTTACCGCCTTCAGCAGGGAGCTTTACAAGCAGGATATCCGGGAACGGGTCCTTTACAAGCTGTCAATCTCCGGCGAACCTTCGAGTCAGGCCATGGAGGAGGCCTTTAACCAGATTAAACGCTCCTTCCCCCGGGAACTGCCGGATACGCCCTTCTTTCCCGAACTGGTAAATGAACTGGTGGCGGAGGAGTTCTCCCCCCAGCGGGACAAGCTGAAACAGGACCTGATAAACTCCCTGCAAATCAAGGAGAAGAAACAGGAGACCAGACAGGAAGTTTCCCACAAACCGCTGCTTCTGGAGGCTGCGAGGATTCTGTCCGGCGCGAGTATCCATCTGGAGAAGGCCATCGCCAAACTCAACGAAAGCCAGCAACTCCTTGATCAGCGAAGATTAAGCCTTGGAGAACGCTTTCGTCGCTGGGTAATGAACGTTGTCCAGAAGAAAGGCGAAAAACATGTGTACATGGTGGAGTTCTTTGATGAGAAGACCGGAGCAACTCGTATGGTCCGGGTCGATTATGACGCCTTTTCCGAGAATGTGCTGAAACGGGCCAGGGCCCTGAACATGCTGTCCAGCAAGGTTTCGTCGGCATATATGCGCCTGGAAAGCAGCGATGAGGAGAAAGTCTACGAATATGTCAGCAGCATAGTTGACGAGCTGCACAAGATCCTCAATACCCTGCCTGCATTGGACACCTTTTTTAAAAGCGAAGCCCCCAGAGAACTGCGCGCCAGTATACGCGGAATAAAGATCGAAATCTCGGCAATAAAAAACGTGGTAATCCGGTCGAACCAGAAGCGCCACGAGTACATAGCCAAGAAGGAAGAGATCGAACAGCTTAAAAAGCTGGGCATCGATACCGGCGTGACCTAGAGCGTCCCATCGTCAGCTGCGGAAGACCCCCAGAACCCTCAGGTCCTCGGAAACCTCTTTAAGAGACTCCACCGCCTCGCTAAATACTGCCGGGTCACCGGGCAGCTGAACATCAAGGTAGAACATGTACTCCCAGGGCTTTCCAAGTATTGGTCGGGATTCGAGCTTTTTCATGTTGATTCCCCGATCCGCAAGAACCTTCAGGCAGCTGAAGAGGGCCCCGGATTTGTCGGGAACCGCGAAGACCAGGGAGGCGGTGTTGGCGTCCGGCTCCGATGGTTCATCAGCATTGCCAATTATAAAAAAGCGGGTATAGTTACTGGGATTAGTCTCTATGCCTTCCTTCAGTACGGACATACCATTGACCGCTGCAGCCTCTTCGCTGGCGATAGCCGCGAGGGAATTATCCGACTGTCCGGCGATAAAACCGACAGAACCGGCGGTATCATAGTAGGGAACCCGTTCAGCCTCGGGGAGGGCTTCATCAAGAAAACGCGCGCACTGGGCAAGCCCCTGGGGATGGGAGTAGACCTTGCGAATATCCTTGAGGCCTGCACCCGGTCTCCCGATCAGGGTGTGCCGGATTCGGACCCGGCGTTCCCCCAGGATTTTTATATCCGGATACTGCAGAAACAGATCATAATTCTCGTGTATCGATCCGGCCAGAGAGTTCTCCATCGGGACGACACCGTACCTGACCTCCCCCTGCAGCACTGCATCGAAAACCTTACGGAAACTGCTTAAAGGAATGCTCTTCGCGTCCATGCTGCTGAAGTAGAGAGACAGGGCTTTCTCGCTGTAGGCTCCATGCTCCCCCTGAAAACCCACCCGCACTGTCCCCTCAGCAGAAGAGGCGGAGACGGCAGTATCCCTTGAGAGAACAACATGTTCCCGCCGTATCGGGCGCTCCAGTTCACGACCCACCACCGGGGCCATGGCCTCGATGTCCCGCATCATTTTCTCGAACTGTTCCGGCAGCAGCGACTGGGGTCCGTCGGAAAGGGCCTTGTCCGGATCAGGATGGACCTCGACAACCAGACCGTCAGCACCTGCTGCCACGGCGGCCAGGGCCATGGGGATCACCTTTTCACGGATACCGGTGGCATGGGAAGGATCGACGATTATCGGCAAATGAGAGAGCTTTTTAATAACAGGAATAGCTGAAAGGTCAAGGGTATTTCGCGTATAGGTCTCAAAGGTTCGTATTCCCCTTTCACAGAGAATCACATTCTCGGCGCCGTGGGCCATCAGGTACTCGGCAGCCATGAGCCACTCTTCAATCGTAGCGGCCATTCCCCGCTTGAGAATTACGGGTTTGTTCAACGAGCCTATCCGCTTCAGGAGTTCAAAATTCTGCATATTGCGGGCACCGACCTGCAGGACATCCACGATATCCGACAGCATGTCCGCGTGCTCTGTGGCGACAATCTCGGTAACAACCGGAAGCCCGTACTTTTCCCCGGCCTCCTTCAGATAGCGGGCCCCCTCTTCGCCCAGTCCCTGAAAGGCGTAGGGAGATGTCCTGGGTTTGAAGGCCCCTCCCCGAAGCATTACGCCCCCGGAATCCCGCACTATACGGGCGGACTCCATGATCTGTTCCCGGTTTTCGATGGCACAGGGACCTGCAATAACCGCCAGACGTAAAGGCCCGATCTTGACGGGACCGACCGAAACCAGGCTGTCCTCTTTTTTGAATTCCCGGGATGCAAGCTTGTAAGGTTTCGTTATCGGAATAACCTGGTCCACCCCGGAAAGAAGCTCCACTTCCCGCCGGTCAATCTGCACAAGCCCCACGGCCCCGAAGATGGTCTCCTCTTCGCCGACGATTTCCCGTACGGTAAATCCCTTCCGGGTGAGGAAATTCCGGATATTTTCTTTATCAGCAGCGCTGATGGATTTGTTTAATACGATTACCATAGTGGTAATCAAGCTATTTTACGGTCTTACTCTTGTCAAGTACGTAGGCAACTCGTTTGCCGCCCTTGACGTCTGATTTTACCAGCTGCTGCTTGCTGATCAGACCGTTTTCGAAGTGCCGTTCGAGATCCCGCTGATAATCAAGAATTTTCGCTATATAGTCCAGAGTCATGCGCGGGGTTCCCCGTTCCGTTACCCGGGTTCTTCCTGCATTATACATGGCCAGAGCCACAACCAGGTTCTTTCCCTCATCCAGGCAGTAACGAAGATAGGCCACCCCGTGCTGCGTGTTGACGACGGGATCAAAGAAATCAGCTTCCGTTAGATCCGGAAAGGAACGGTTGTTCAACTGAAACAGACCGCGGTCGATGGAGGTGCTGTTACGGTTGACTGCCCTGGGTCTGAAGCTGCTTTCGGCATACACCAGGGAAAAGGCCAGCGAAGGGGGAACCTCGTAACGGTTCGAATAATGCAGAATCAGCTCTGCGATCTCCCGGGAACCGGCAACCTGGGAATAGAAATCGATAACCCGATCGCGGCTTTCCGGGCGCCGGTAAAGTTCGAGCCCGATATCCTGCTCCGGCCCCAGCGAAATAGCTGTTTCGACATATTCCAGTATTTCCTCTTCAGCGCTGCCCCCTTGAGCAAAGACAAGGGCCAGAAGAGGAATCGACAGGGCGAGAACGCTAAATAATCCAATAACTCTAATTCCATTCATATGCTTTAATGTAAGATAGTCAGTTCTGTGGTTCAGGGTCAAGACCTGAGCTCAGGACTCAGGATCCCTGCCGGCAGATAAGGGTAAAATCATTGGACAAATACCCTGATTCTATTTCTACACGCGGATACAGGCCTCCGGCCCTCTTGAGTACGCTTTCAGGATCAAAATAATGGTATCTGTCCTGCTGGTCCCGGGAGACAATGGAGAGAAGATTGATTACCACGGTTTCGGTGGTCAGCTCCTGCAGACGCTTCAGATAATCGTCCAGCAGTTTTTCATTATTCCCGGTTTCAAGATTGAATATGCCCGAACAGAAGGCGATCTGAAACCGCTCGTCACCGAAGGGGTTCTCCCGGAGCAGATCGGCCTGGATAAAACGTCCCGGCGGACAGCGTCTTCTGGCCTCCAGAATCATCTTCTCCAGGATATCGACACCGGTATACGAAGCTTCGATTCCCCTCTGCTGAAGGTAGGAACAGAGGTCTCCCACACCACAGCCCAGGTCCAGAAGGCTTTTTCCGGAGATGTCGATCCTCCTGGCCAGCACTTCAAAACGGCAGAACTGACTCTCCTGATCCTCCCAGTCAAGGATCTCATAGCCCATGCTTTCCGGACGTATTCGAGGCTCGTAGTGTTCCTTCAGACGACGCAGTGAATCTTTCATAGGAAGCTCCAGAGTATGAATCGCCGGCCAGGCTGTCAAGAGCGGCAAAAAGTCACGTCAGAATAATTACTTGACCACGCTGGAGCTTTTGTTTACCCTAGCCTGACGAAGGTCTGCACATAGCCGGGTAACGCACAAAGAGCCGACCGGCTTCTGCGTTTATACCATCACCGGTTCAAGGAGCAGCAGGGTGACAACAAAACGTGTTCTTTATGCGGAAGATGAGTTCACCAATCGCAAACTGCTTGAAATGAAGCTGAAGAATCATGGCATCAGTTGCGATCTGGCTCATGACGGAGTTCAGGCATTGGAACTTTTTCAGAACAACTCCTACAACCTGGTCATTCTTGATCAGTACATGCCCGGCATGAACGGCGATCAGGTAGCGCGGCGTATTCGGGAGACTCATCCTGATCTTCCCCTTATCGCCATAACATCCGACGACGGGGAGATCGAACGATTGAATGCCGCGGGGTTCAACGAAGTATTCATTAAACCCTTACGCGGCCAGCATTATATCGATTCCATCAAGAATTATCTGACCTGATAAAGAGAAAGCATGAAAAAATACATAAGTTTGATTGTCGCCCTGACCAGCCTTGCCCTCAGCGCAGAGAGTATCAGCGTAAGCTTCGGTTCCACAACCATAGCCCTGGACCCGCATCATTCCTATTCCGCCACCGAAGCCCAGCTTTACACCGCCCTCTACGAGGGATTGTATACCTATCATCCCCTGACCCTGGAACCGGTCCCCGGGGTAGCCCGGGACTTTGAGGTTTCCGAAGACGGCCTGGTATACCGCTTTTATCTCCGCCCCAATGCGTATTACTGGAACGGAGACCGGGTTACCGCAGAGGACTTCAGGGAGTCGTGGCTGCTCCACCTGAATCCGGAAGACAAGGCGGAGTATACCTTTCTGCTGGACATTATAAAGGGTGCCAGGGCGTATCGTACCGGCTCCGGCGAACGGGAGGATGTGGGCATCACCGTGCCCGAAGAGGGGGTTCTCGAGGTCACCCTGAATCATCCGGCATCCCACTTTTTAAAGATCCTGTGCCATCACAGCTTTTCTCCCGTCCATTCCGCCTTCAGGGAGAACCCGGACTGGGAAAACGCGCCGTCGGTAATCGGTAACGGCCCCTTTATGCTCTATTCCCGGAGTCCCGAAAAGTATATCCTGAGAAAAAACCAGTATTACTGGGATCGCAAGAATGTCCGAAGCGATGAGATAATCTTCCTGTTGAGCGACGATTACGAACATCTTACGGACCTTTTTAACGCCAAAGAGATTCTCTGGGCTTCGGGGAACATCCTCTATGACAAGCTGGACGACACTTCCACCCTGCAGGTGTTTCACCAGTTCGCCACCACCTACTTTTACTTTGTCTGCGACGAGGAGCCCTGGGAGGACCACCGGATACGACAAGCCCTGCTGCTCCTCGTTCCCTGGGAGGAGCTGCGAACGGAGGAGCGCTACGCGGTTCCCACCTTCAGGGCGGTCCCGCAAATCTCGGGATACCCGGAGGTACGGGGTATCAACACCAGGAACCGTGAAAAGGCTCTGAAACTGCTTGAGGAGGCTGGCTATCCGGAAGGAAGGGGGCTTCCTCAGCCGGTATTCAAGATTCCTGAAAGCCAGGAGGTCCGGGAACTGGCTGCAGCCATGGCGACAGCCTGGAGAGATGAACTGGGAGTGGAAGCACAATTCAGCGTCGTGCCCTACAGAGACTACTATAACTCCATAGAAACCAGGGATTACACCATCGGTCTTATGAGCTGGATCGGGGACTACGCCGACCCCCTGGCTTTTCTGCAAATGTGGGTCAGCGACTCCAATCTTAACAAGGGGGGCTATTCAAATCCTGATTACGACAATCTTATCGAAGAGGCCATGTCCCTCTCCGGCAGGGAGCGCTACGGCCGAATGGCGGAAGCCGAGGGGCTGATCCTTGAAGAAGGCGGCATAATCCCCTACAAGCATTCCCCTTCCTACAATTTTGTTCATGCCGAGGTCCTCGGCGGATGGCTTCCCAATCCCCTGGATATCCACCCCTTCAAGTACCTGCGCTATTCCAGGCCGCCTCTGCCCGCCCGTATCGTACAGGGAGGACCCGGATCAAAGCATATTCTCGATAGGTAAAAGCCGGTACATGAATTCGGAGATTCGCTGAAATACCGAGCGGGCAGGAGCCGTTTTTCTTACAGCATCCTGTGTTTTCCATCGGATTCTGCCGTCCTCAAGGACCAGCCTCCAGGATTCCTCCGGAACCATAAAGGACTCAAGCAGACTGCGCAGGCTGTCAGCAAACTGCTTTGATTCAACAATAAGTCCGTTTTCGGTATTGATCCTCATAGCCCGGTGATCGAGATTCAGGGAACCTACATACGACCGCGACTCTCCGGCGACGACCGCCTTCATGTGCATGCTAATAAAGCCGGCGCCGTTGTCTGCCGTTTCCGCAAGCTCCCGCCCGCCGCCCCGGGGGTCCTTTCGGTATTCAAAGACCTCAATCCCGCTTTCAAGAATTGTTCTACGATACTTTCTATAATGACTGTGTACGGCCGTATGATTGATCGACCCCAGGGAGGGTACAAGCAGACGCATCCGCGTACCCTGTTCTGCTATCCCGGCAAAATTGTGAATTCCCTCAAGGCCGGGAATAAAATAGGGGGTGGACATTATGATATCGCCGGAGCCGTTACCAATCAGGTCAACAAGGGATTCCGTTACCTCCCGGCCGTCATCGTCATAGGGATGATCGGAAACAAAGCGCACGCTGGCGGGAATAAAGCGTGTATATCGTTCATGAAAGAAGGGGATCCATGAGCAGGGAGTAAATCTTTCTTCGCTCAGGATGGTATCCTCCAGAACCTCTGTCCCGTAGACTGTGCGCAATTCATCAAGATACTCAACGGAACCCCGCTTATGAAGCCGGACACCGGGAAAAGAGGCAGGACTGTTCCAGAAGAGATCAAAGGAGGCTGCCATGTCATCGACACTTTCTCCAACCGCGAGAACATCCAGATCCAGAAAATTATAGTCTGTCGCAAGACCAAAGTAGTTGTCGCCAATATTTCGTCCGCCGATCAGCGCCGCTCTTCCGTCGGCAATAAAAAGTTTATTATGCATACGACGGTTCAAGCGTCTGACTTCCAGCATAAAACGAAAGGCTGCACCGGCGTCGGTGCTCCGTGAAGGATTGGGATTAAAAATGCGGATTTCCAGGTTAGGGTGCTTGCTCAGGGAAGCCACAGCAAGATCAGGATGGCTGGTAAAAATATCGTCAACGAGTATCCGTACCTTCACGCCGCGGTCTGCCGCCAGAATGAGGCGGTGCATCAGCATTCTGCTTGTTCGGTCATCATCCCAGAGAAAATACTGGATATCCAGGGATTTTTCCGCCGAGTCGGCCAGGGCAAGACGCCAAAGCAGGGCTTCATCGTTTTCCGGGACCAGCAGCAGTGCCGAGAGCCCAGGCTCAATGTCCTCTTCGATTTTTCTCGAAAAGTCCCGCAGGGCCCCGTTCTGTGCCGGCTGCAGTCGGAAATCCAGGCTCCGTGTATCATAGGCAGAATAATCCAGAGTAGTGCACGAGGCTGCCATAATAAGCATGAGCAGAGGGACCGCCAGACTGAAACGAAGCGCAAGCTTTTTTCTCAAGTAGCAGACTCCGGAAGACGGCCGTACAGGGTGTTCATCTCCCGCAGCCGTGAGGAGATCAGGTCGTTCAGGTCTTCCGGCCGGTGCCGATAGGCCCAGTTCTGCGGTCCAACCGTAGAGGGTGTATTCATGCGATACTCCGTGCCCAGGGATAAAAGATCCTGAAAGGGGATCACAGCGAAACCCGCGGTTGAGGAGAGGGCCATGCGGATAAAGTCCCAGACAATATCGTGGTCATCCCTGGCAAGGTAGCGGCGTACAAGGTCCTGAATCCGTCCGTCCATGGAATAGTACCACCCGGCGGTAGTATCGTTGTCGTGGGTACCGGTATAGACAACCGTATTGGTGTCGTAGTTATGGGGCAGGAAGTGGTGTTCTGCATTGAAGCCCCGCTGCAGGTCAAACTCAAAACCGAACTGCAGAACCCGCATTCCGGGAAATTCAAGGTCCTGGCGCAGCTTTATTACCTCCGGGGTAATTACCCC
>Ga0334898_1001529_pt1 | contig 25015 bp, 20 predicted proteins | sample GraSluR3_MG_10_FD_207228 | JGI IMG/M metagenome (GOLD analysis project Ga0334898, IMG submission 207228) | Sludge microbial communities from methane-producing bioreactor in Wageningen University, Netherlands - Granular Sludge_3_08-R3 | ecosystem: Engineered > Bioreactor > Anaerobic >... | reverse complement strand
ATCCAGTTGGCCACAGTTGGAACCGTAAAGTACCCGATAATGCCGATAAGCATAAATACAATGTAAATTCCATTTGAGCCGTCAGGGATGTAATTAGGGTCTTCCAACAGCTTGATATCTGCTTCCAGCATCAGTACCTGAATACGTGCCAGCACCGCCGAAAAAAGGTCGGAAACCGGCAGCCACAGGTAAACGCTGATATAGCGGGCAAGCCACTGGGTAAGGGTGGCCTGGAAACCGTCATAAACGGAAAAGGCGAACGCAATAGGTCCCAGGATGGACAACACCACCAGAAAGAAAGTCCGTATGGTGTCAATTATCAATGCCGCGGCATTAAACAATAGTTCGATTAAATCCCTTACTACCTGCCTGAACCACATCTTGATGTCGTACCAGAGCCTTTCTCCCCACATTCCGATGATCTCAGGGGTGTCCATTATTCCGAGATCTTTTAATTTCTGGTCGTAGGCTTCGTCGTCCACCAGCCATGCTTTCCCTTCCCGCACGCGCGCTTCGTATTCAAGTTCTTCTTTTTGTAGCTGGTAAGCTTCCATATCGAAAGTCTGGGTTTCCAAAATGGAATGCGTCCCTTTGACAATCGGGCTCACTACGGCATTGATGGTACCCAATACTACGGTGGGGAAAAAGAGGATGCACAGCCCGATGGCAAAAGGGCGGAGCAATGGGAATACATCGATGGGTTCAGCCCTTGCCAGTGCCTGCCATACCCGGTATGCCACATAAAATAAAGCACCCAGCCCGGCCAATCCTTTTGCAACGCCAATCATGTCGTCGCAAAGAGGTATCATATCTTCATAGAGGTTCCTAAGAACCTGGTGCAGGTTATCAAAATCCATAATTTAAAAGCTTTACCTGTTACCAGTATCTTTCCGACGGACTGCCATAAAGCGCCAGCACCCTCTTCGTATCGGCTTTTGCCTTCGCGCGGATGAACGAAACAGAAATGCTTTTCTGTGTGAAATACCTGGTCAGGTTACGGTAGTCCAACATCCGGTTATAAATCCGGTCAATCACGTCCATGCGCTCTTTATCGGACATGGAAAGCCCGTTACTACTGGTTACGATGTTTTTCAGTTCCGTAATCAACGCGCCTCCTTCTTCCATTAACCGGGCATAGCCAGCCGAGATAGCAGCCAGCTCGTCCACCGTAAAATTGGGGTCGGCCACCATCTTGTTAAACCCGGTGATATACATATCGCTGATTTCGCTGACCATTTCAATAGTCCGTTTTACCTTGCGGGTATCCTTAATCAGGTTATTTACTGACTTTAAGGCATCATAGTATTCTTTACCTTGTTCGTAAATCTTTACTGTTTCCTGTACATTTTTAACCATATTCGTCAGGGTGGACGAGGATTTGACCACCTGCTGAATATTTTGTACCAGATTGGATGGGTCAATAACCGCCCACTGCGCTTTGGCCTGATAAGAAAAGCCAATCAGGGTTACGCACACGATTATAAATATTCGTTTCATATTTTTTCTTTTTTATTTGATGATATTTTGAGTTGAAAGGGCGGGATTAGCTCACCATTGGAGCTAATCCTCAACCCTGTAATATTTTCCGTAAGCGGAAAGTTGCAGTACGTCATTGTCCATATTGTAGGACAGACTCATTACACCGTAAAGGTTGACATACCGGATACCCTGACGTTTTTTGACAGGACGCCGAAAGATATCTCCGGCTTTATAAGCAAACTCCATAAAGAAGTCGCCGTTTTTCCTTTCGTTATTTTTATAAATCCGGATATCCGGTGCACCTTCCCGGCTTTTCCATCGGCCTGCAATATCCCCCAGGTCAAATTCTGTTTTTGCCCCGGATAAATTGGTTCCGTTAGTTTCTGGATTCATGGCCTGCCTCTTTTTGCTGTTTACTTTCAGCGAGTTGTTTAATGGCCAATTCAATGTCGCCGTCCAGTTTTCCCGCAAGCTGTATCACTTCCATCTTTTCCGATTCTTCGGTGGTATATGTGAGATATTCGCTCATCGAAACTTCTGTGGCATAAACTGTGCTTTGAACGCCTCCCAACCCTATCCAGACCTCCTTGTACCGGCGGGTGGGTGCGTTACTCATGTTAATGGAGAGAATCTGCGACTTTTCCTTTTCTGTCAGCCCGAGTAAAGCCTGTATCTGGTCGAACTTGTTCATGTATTTGCGCTGGTCAAGCAGTATCTTGCAATCCGAATTATTGATGATACTTTCCTTGACCACCGGGCTGGAAATAATGTCGTCCACTTCCTGCGTAACGACAATGGCTTCGCCGAAATATTTGCGAACGGTTTTGTACATATAACGCAGGTATTCAGCCATATTTGCTGAAGCAATGGCTTTCCAGGCTTCCTCTACTATCAGTTGTTTTCTGACCCCTTTCAGACGGCGCATTTTGTTGATGAATGCCTCCATGATGATGATGGTCACCACCGGAAAAAGTTCCCGGTTCTCCTTAATCGCATCTATCTCGAATACGATAAAGCGTTTGGACAATAAGTCAATATTCTTATCCGAGTTCAGAAGGAAATCAAACCTTCCGCCCCGGTAATACTGCCTGAGGGTGGTCAGCATATTGTCGATATTGAAATCATCCCTGCTTACCTTGATTTCCCGTTCTTCCAGTTCACGGCGGTAGTCATCGCGCATATATTCATAGAAAGTATTGAAGCAGGGTGTAATATTCCGGTTTTCCTGAATCCGATGGATATACGCCGATACCGCGCTGCCCAGTTCCCCGCTTTCGGTTTTGGACACTTTATCGTCTTCGCTTTTCCACAACGTCAGGAGCAGTGTTTTGATGCTGTCTTTCTTTTCCACATCAAACACATAATCGTCGGTGTAAAATGGATTAAATGAAATCGGGTTTTCTTCCGTATAGGTGAAATATACCCCGTCTTCCCCTTTGGTTTTTCGGTGAATCATTTCACACAAACCCTGGTAACTGTTACCTGTATCTACAAGGACGACGTGGGTGCCTTGTTCGTAGTACTGCCTCACAAGGTGGTTCATAAAGAACGACTTTCCGCTTCCGCTTGGCCCCAATACAAATTTATTCCGGTTGGTGATAATCCCTTTTTTCATCGGTAAATCAGAAATATCCAGGTGGATGGGTTTTCCACTCACACGGTCGCACATCCGGATGCCGAAAGGCGACGGCGACGAGCGGTAATTGGTTTCTTCGGTAAAGAAACAAAGCGCCTGTTCGATAAAGGTATAAAAGCTTTCTTCCGAAGGAAAGTCGCCCGCATTTCCCGGCATAGCCGCCCAGTAAAGAGTCGCAGCATCTACGGTATTGTGACGGGGCTTGCACTCCATCAGTGCCAACTGTGAACCCACTTCATTACGGATGTGCTTTAATTCCTGCTCATCTTCGCTCCATGCCATCACATTAAAGTGCGCCCGGATGGAAGTCAGCCCGTGCGAGTGGGCTTCGTTCAGGTAGAGGTCAATCCATTCCTTGTTAATAGCATTTCCCCGGCTGTAACGCGATAGCGACTGCATGTTTCTGGCGCTTTTTTCAAATTTCCGCAGGTTTTCTGCACTGTCATCCAGAAATAAATACTGGTTAAATATATGGTCACAGGCGAGCAGAAGCCCAACGGGAGCGGCAAACGATAAAAGGCAGTCGCTCCGGTCGGTGGATAGTTTTTCGTAACGCATGTCCGTTCCTACCTTTCCGGGTAAGCCTTCCACATCGGATAAGGTATGCAGACAAACGTGTTTATCGCCAATCCGCAGGCTGTCCGCCCCCAGTTCCAAATCTTCCAGACAGGTCGTGTTATCGAGTGAAAGTGAAAAATACTTTTCGATTAACCCGGCATGTTCCGGTGTCCCGACAATTTCATCGGTCGTAAGCCGGACAAGGCTTATAAAACCGCTGTCGTTTATAATCCGCTCAAACTGCCCTACGGCTTCCAGGAACCTGACCGTACTTTCTTTATTGACTTCTTTGGGGATAATATTGCCCCGGCAAAGAGATGAAAAATTGCTTTGCATCCGCATCCGCTCTTTGGTCGTTTTGGTCAGGAAAAGGAAGCATTCATGGTTCAGGTACGGCCGTTCATTAAAATGACGTTCGTAACTGCGAGACAAGAAACTCATATCCCCGTCATCGGTTTTGGGGTGGTAAGTTTCCCTGACAAACCAATCCTGTTTATGTACCACACTGTAATCGGGCAGCACCTTGACCGCTTTTGCCCAGGCGGAATGTATAGCGTCATATTCGGGCGAAGTGATTGTAAAAAGTTCCGGCAGGCTTACATGGAAAGTGACCGTTACATCGGCATCTTTACTGATAATACAGTCGTGCTCCACACTTAGCAACGGAAACTTGCTTTCAATAGTCGTTGTTTTCATTGTGTTCCTCATACCCTATTCTCCTTTCTTGTTTTTTGGAAAAGGCTACAGGGAACTTTCCGGTTAATCAGATAGCGGGGATGCTGTTTTTTTGCCATGATTTTCATAAGTCCTGATTCCCCGTAACGGGTGTTCAGGTTGAAAGTCAGCCATACCAGCACCGAAGCGGCAATTACACCGAAAGCGATACAGACCCACTGGCTGACTCCGGCCATGTAAAGAATGATAAACACCACGAACACGGCGAGCAGCCCGCCAGCGAAAATAAACAGGTACTGGGATTTCAGTCCGCGAAATTCCACATTTTTGCCAATTCCTTTGTTGATATTGTACTCCATAATAATTTTCGGGAATCAATTAAAGGAAGAACGAACGCAGGATAGTAGCAGCAACAATGAGGAAAATACACGCCCCGAACCAGCTAGCAGCGGTTTTGCTGGTATCCGGGTCGCCGCTCGAAAACTTGTTGTAAACTTTGATTCCACCGATAAGCCCCACTACGGCGCCAATGGCGTAAATCAGTTTAGTTCCGGGGTCAAAATACGAGGTGACCATGTTGGTGGCTTCTGTTATTCCGGCGGTGCCATCGCCCTGCGCTAATGCGGCTGAAACGGCAGCCAGGATTAAAGCTGCCTGCATCAGAATTTTCTTTTTCGTCATAATAGATTCTTTGTTTATGGTGCGGGATATATTGTCCCTACACCGGGTGAATAAAATGTTTGTTGTTTCGGATATTTTAGTGGCTGTTGCCGACCCTATCCGTAATCGTATTTTTTCATCTTTGATTTTTTAAATTGTTAGACATAATTTCTGACATCAAACCCTTTGGGAACAGAGGTCGCAGAAGGCTTATTTTCTCCTGACTCTCCAGCTTTCCGCTGATGAAAAGCTTTCAGGTACGAATCAATTAATCCGCCGACCCTGTTCTCCCTTTCGGGTTCACCTGAAACCATCGCTTCAAACATATCGGTATGTTTCAGGTGCAGAAGAACCCGTCCTGTTTCTTCTTTTTTCTCCTCTGTAATAACCGGATTGTGTACCACGGTGCGGTAGGCTTCGCCCATTTGTTCAAAACTGATTCCCTCGGCCAGTGAACGGCCTGAAACCTGCAAGGCTTCGTATTCTTCCTCTTCATCGCCCGGTTCCGGTCCTTCCGGCATCGGGCAGTCAATGTCGAATGGCGGGTTGGCTTCGCCGGGAGGAACATCGCCGAAAACTTCGTCCAGTGCGTTGGCTGGAATTACCCGGGAATGTTCTTTTGGTACATCTGACGGGACAAATATATTTCCTTTTCCGTTATCTTTTTCATTGTCTGGTTCTTTGGCAGTTTGTGGCACAGGAATGCGTTCCTTGAGGACAAACTGGCTTTTACCGATAATATCGCCTATGTGCTTTTTTTCGTCCTGTTCTTTATGCATTGCCTCCCGGTTTCCTTTCCGAAAACGCCGGTTTTCAGTAATAAAAAAGTGCATGGTCCAGAGCGCGTAGAGTATGGCAAAAGCTATAAGCAGCGCCAATACAGTATTAGGTGTAATCGTTATCATCTGCTACTGGAATTTGAATCGTTCCTCCTAGTATCAAAAAATATCTGTATTCTTTTTCTTATACAGTTTGGTAATATCATCCTGAAACATGGCAAAGTGGTGTTCCAGTACATTGTCCAGGTAGCTGAACAGGGACAATTCATTTTCTCCAATCACTCTGACTATTTTCAGGATGCGGTCATGGAACTCTTTGCGGATATAGACCACTTTACCGCTGCGCGTTTTGACTTCCGCTTCCTTAAAAAAGAGTGCTTCATAATCCATTCCTTTGGTTTTACGTTTGCGTGGCTCATCCTGCGATATTTCACTCAAACCGGGCTTAATCTTCGTATGTTCCGACTTTTCCGCTTCATCTTTTTTCCGTTCCTCTCCTGAAGGTGTTGAATATGGACTCAGCGGTCGGTTCCGGTTTTTAGCCTGACTGATGATAAAGGAGGCATCCAGTTTTTCTTGTTTGTTTTTCTTGTCCATGAACCTTATTTAATCAGGTTAAGAAATTCATCCGCAAGCATATCAAGCTTGCTTCCTTTCAGGAGCGCTTTATCCGGGGGAAACAGTGTGGAGCGGAACAGGGCCTTATGGCTGAAGGACTGCTCATGCCGAAACCGTTTCGTATCTGGCAGGAAGGCCCTAAACAGTTGGAATCCCAATTCACCAATCACTGTTTCATAAACTTCGTACAGCTCAGACTTCTCACGGCCATCTACCATATTCCAGAGTAAATACAGGTTTTTGATGTTGGATTTGCCCGGCTGCATAATATGTTCTTTTACTACCAGCAGGTAATTGAGGGTGCTTTCCAGTACCACCCGGTCTGCACTGATCGGTGCAATCAGATAGTCCATTTCCGCCAGCGCGTGTATCAGGTGTTCATTATTCATTGTTCCCGGAAGATCAAAGAAGATAAAATCATAATCGCTTTGTGGGATCAGGTACTCTGCATCGGCAATTGCTTCCTGCGTATTACTCTCGACTACCGGATAGGCTTTTTTGTCTATCCGGGTAAATTGCTCGTAAGCCATCCTTTTATAGTGCTCGTCTTCCAGTGCCAGCTTTAAATCCCTTTCACGCATTTCCACAATGGAGTGCTGCGGGTAATCACAGTCTATCACTGCGATGTTGTAGTCCCTGAGATAATGGAGATAACTGGCAACCAGTATAGTCAACGTTGTTTTGCCCGCTCCACCCTTTTGGGTGGAGAAAGCGACATAAATCGGTTTCTTTTTCATTTGTCTGTACTTTTAGTGAAACATTTGTTTATTTATTCCTGAATGAATTTGTTCTCTTGTTTACATGCAATTCATTCTGCCTTTTTGTTTGCCTGTTTGTATTTCCGCGCAAACACACGCGGACAGGTTTAAATGTGTAAAAACATAAAAGTCCCAAAACGTACATAAATATTTGCGCTTTTACGTTTTTACATTTTGTCACGCACCTGCTCGTCCTTACTTTTCTGATTGAACATGTACCCATTTTTTCCCTTCTTTGTTTGTGATGGCAGGAACACAGCTTTGAGCTTGTCTGCAGTTTTGTTTATCTGCCTGTTCATCTTATTCTCCATGTAAATAAACATCAATAAAACACCGCGTCAGCAGGCTTAGCGGGAGGTGGGAGCTTGTGGCACCGAAATGGCGGCTTTTGGCATACTTGCTTGTTTGGCAGGTGGTTATAAATACAGGTAACTTTGCCTCCGGTTCGATACCGGTAACAGGTCAGACTGCTATCCATCATTTTTGCAGTCCGTTAATTTATCTGTCCGGATGGTGGACAGATTTATTTGCAATGTGGCAAATAGCAAGCTGTGTTTTGAGTTACTCATTTCATTTCCCGTAACCCAAAACCGCTTGCCCGCAAGGGGAGAAAAGCAGGCTCCGAAGTCGCTGCTTTTTGATAAGGACAGTCACAATGACTGTGTTATGGTACCGGATTTTTGAACCACTAAAATATCCGACAGATGAAACAGGAAAATACAAATCGCCGAAGGCGAAAAGGGGGACGCCCTGCCAAAAGCGACCCCGTAACAGAGTGCGTTATGGTACGCTTTAATGCCCGTGAATATGCCCGTTTTCTGACATTATTTGAACAATCGGGGGTAAAAGCAAAAGCGGTATTTATTAAAGCGAGGGTATTCGGCCAGCCGTTCCGTGTGGTAAAAACCGACCGGGCGGCACTCGAATACGTGGCAAAACTGACTACTTTTTATGCCCAGTTCCGGGGGGTGGGAACCAATTACAACCAGGTGGTAAAAGAATTGCACAGCAACTTTTCGCATAAAAAAGCACTGGCATTGCTCTTTAAACTGGAAAAAATGACCACCGAACTGGCGGTAACCGGACAGCAAATTATCGCTTTGTCGAAAGAGTTTGAGAAGAAATATCTACAGAAATAACCCAGTATGATTGCTAAAATAACCACCGGGAAAGACATTTACGGCGCACTTGCCTACAACCAGGAGAAAGTAAATGAAGGGCTTGGAAAGGTACTCGCATCGAATATTATCCCGGAACCTGAGGATGGCCGTTTTAGTGTGGTGGCGTGCACCGAAGGCTTTAACCGCTGGTTGCCCTCGCATTACCGGACGGAAAAGCCGGTTATTCATATTTCGCTCAACCCGCACCCAGATGATAGGTTAACGGATATACAACTGGCAGACATCGGGCGTGAGTATCTGCAACAGATGGGTTACGGCGCCCAACCATACCTGATTTTCAAACACTCGGATATCGGGCGGGAACATATCCATATCGTATCATTACAGGTGGACAGCGAGGGAAAAAAAATCAAAGACAGCAAACGCAATTTGCGGAGTGTGGCTGCAACCGAAAAGCTGGAAAGGAAATACGGCCTGCATCGCGCCAAAGAGCAAAAACAGTTGGAACAATGGCAGTTTAAGCCCGTTGATGTGGAGAAAGGCGATTTGAAAAAGCAAATCGGTTCAGTTATCAAACCGGCAGTTGCTATGTACCGGTTCCAGACAATGGGGGAATACCGGGCCCTGTTATCCCTCTACAATATCGGTGTGGAAGAAGTGCAGGGAACACGAAGCGGAAAACCTTACCGGGGATTGCTCTACTCAGCATTAGATGTTGAAGGAAACAAAGCCGGTACGCCAATCAAATCATATGCTTTCGGGAAAACAGTCGGGTTCGCTGCCCTCGAGGAGCGGATGGAGAAATCCGCCATTCAGATAAAAGAAAAGGGATACCCCGAACGCCTGCGTCCTTTGATCACCAAAGTAATGCGAGAAACCGGAAATGAAACGGAACTGCGTCAAAAGTTAAAGGGAAAGGATATTGACCTTTATCTCCGGCGAAACAATACAGGGCGGATTACCGGGGTAACCTTTATTGACCATCAAAGCCGTTGTGTATTGAACGGCTCCAGGCTGGGCAAAGAGTTTTCTGCCAATGTATTCAACGATCTGTTTAGAGAGTCCCCGACAGTCGGGGGACACACAAAACAGGTGGGAGAAAAAGAACCGTTCACGCCTTTGGCTGAACCATTCTCACCGGCTAACAATCAAGCCGGGCATATTGAATCCGCCATCAGCAGCATGTTTTCAATTTTTTCGCCGGAGCCGGAACCGTATCCAGAGAATCAGCAACAGCTTCGCAAAAAACGTAAAAAGAAAAAACGGAGATATGGGAGACAGATATAAATGACACATTCTAATCAGATATTATCTTTGGTTTATATTTTTGAGTATATTTGCACTATGAGTACAGTTACACCAATAAAAATAAACCAATTGCTTCGGAAGTTGCCTTCGGGGAGCCTGTTCTTTTCATCGTGGATGAGAGAGAACGGCATATCTTATGAGTTGCAACGACGCTACCGCGATTCCGAATGGCTGACCCCCATCGGGGCGGGTGTGATGGTCCGTACGGGTGAGAACCCAACCATATACGGGGCTTTATCTTCATTGAACAAACAAACCGGCAAACACTTTTATGTCGGTGGATTATCGGCTCTGGAACTCGCAGGATACACACATTATGTCCCCATGGGACGACAGGTTGTGCATGTCGGTTACCCCAAAGGCGAATGGATACCAGCCTGGCTCAAAAAACATGACTGGGGGGTGGACTTATTATTCGTTACCTCCGAGTATTTCGATACAGATACCGGCATAACCACCATGATGCAGGGTGCATTTGAAATACTGGCCTCTACTCCGGAACGGGCGTTTATGGAATGCCTGAACCTTGTTCCCAGGCAGTACAACCTCATGGACTTGTATTATGTAATGGAACAACTAACTACACTTCGACCCGGCATAGTACAGGCTCTGCTGGAGCAGAATACTTCGGTAAAAATGAAACGTCTGTTTCTGTATATGGCAGAAAAAGCCGGTCATACATGGTTCAGTGACCTGGACTTGCAAAAAATAGATAGAGGAAGTGGTAAACGGGAAATTGCGCCCAACGGTGTTTACGACAGCAAATACCAGATAGTAATCCCCGAAGAATTGAAAAATTATGAATAACCTCTACAAAGAACAAGTCAGGCTTTTACTCCGCATATTGCCGGTAATCTACCGGGAGGAAGATTTTGCGGTTCATGGCGGTACGGCCATCAACCTGTTTATCAAAAATCTTCCGAGATACTCGGTTGATGTGGATGTAACCTATATTCCGCTTGGTCCACGGGACGAAAGCCTTGCGGATATCGATAAAAAACTGGCTGCAATCAGTCAACAACTGCAACGGGCGGTGCCGGGTATAAATATCCGTCCGGTACCCAATAAACTTTTATGCACACTGGGACGGAACACCGTAAAAATTGAAGTTAACGGGATTAAACGGGGTATTATCGGGCCAACGATTGAAATGCCGTTATGCGATAAAGCACAGGCAGAGTTCGGGATGTACTGTAAAGCGCGAATTGTACCAGTGGAGCAATTGTACGGCGGAAAAATTGCAGCAGCCCTCAGCCGCCAACACCCGCGCGATTTGTTCGATTACAACTACATGGAAACAGATAAAATCGACAGGTTGAAACGAGGTTTTATGTTTGCCCTGCTGGGAAGTGACAAACCTTTTATAGAGTCCTTGTCTCCGCACTCTATAAATCAACAAGAAGCCCTGGAAAACCAGTTCCGCGGCATGACTGATATTCCTTTTACTTATGAGAACTACGAAACCGCTCGGAAACAGCTTATTACATTTATCAACGCGTTGCTGAACGAAGAAGACAAAGCATTCCTCGTTAGTTTTGAAGAAGGCGACCCGCAATGGGAAAAATCAGCTTACTCAGATTTTAGTGATTTTCCTTCCGTGCAATGGAAGTTGCTCAACGTTAACAAACTGAAAACTCAGAATCCGGCAAAGCACAGGCAGGAAGTGGATAGGTTAAAAACTTATTTTGGAATGAAAATATAAAATCAAGCAACAATGAAACCTTCACAAAATGCCCTTTTCGGATACTCCTATCAACAATACATTACGTTTTTAATGCTTGCAAAAATGGATGTTGAGCGGGAAATAAATGAAATTGAGATAGAAGCAATTGTAAATAATAACTTCGATGATATAAAATTATCAGTAGATAATGCTTTGATGTTCTGTCAGATAAGGGATAAAGATAATATCTCATGCAATGACTTAAGAATAAAAGATAATCAAATTATAATTAAGGGTGAAGTCCAAAAATTATCTGATGGAATAAACGTATTGGTTTTTAAAAATATTGATGTTACCTGTAATACTCAAATTTTAGGTTTTTCAGCCTATAAAATGTCAAATGTCTATATTGTTTCTTTATCAAGGGAAAAAGCAGGAACAATTGTCAGTGACTTTTATAATTATAATGAAAAAAGGGAATCCCGTATTATTCAATTTTTTAATGTTTGTCTGGATAAACGTAAGTTGAATATTAAACGGGAAGAATTGCCAAGCATTGATATTTATGATATTCATCTTCTGGAGAAAACGGTTAATGTTGGCAAAAACCTTATAGAGTTCGAAAATATTCTGTTTGTCGAGGGGAAACCAGGCGTTGGTAAAAGCCATTTGGTGACTTGCCTTGCAAAAGAATATAAGGATTCTCTGGTTTATCGATTTTGGGTATCCAATCAGGATAAAGACAATAAAGCAAGACTGATTTATCAAAATTTTCTATCCAACATATCAAAAAAATTGTTTCAGGATTATCGTTACCGGACAGAAGATGAGATAATTGATTATCTCAGTAAGAATAGAAAGGCAGTTATTATTGACGGACTGGACCATGTTGAAAATTATCAAAATGATGAGTTGGTATCCTTTGTCAAATTCATTAACAAATTAAAGGACAAGTGTAAAACTATCGTATTGTCACGTCCTCTAAAAATGAAAATTGACTGGGCTAAACAACAACTTGCTAACTGGAATTTTGAAGAAACCAAAACCGTATTGGACGAGCTTTATCACATCTCTGATTATACAACATGTCTGGATATTTATGATTTGACTGACGGATACCCGATTCTGGTCCGCTTTGTAGCAGAACACTACAAGCAATATAATGAAATGCCTTTATCCGGAAAATTAAATGGCATAGATGATTATTATACAGGAATTTTGAACGATACAAATATAAAAAAGGCTCTTACTCTGTTCCTGTCAACAAGTTCGTTTATTATGGAATCTGAGATTTCACTAGTTTTAAACAATAAACTCTTATCGGAAATAGTAAAAGAATATATTAGTGAATATCCGTACTTGTTTGAAATCAAGCTGAATCGAATAGCGCTATTTCACGATAGCCTAAATACATTTCTTCGAAACAAGGAATTTGAGCATCCCCAAATAACCTTAAATGTGAAACAGGTTGTCCATAAATCTTTAATGAGTGGAGAAAGCAGATTTATGTCCAGGTTTTCTTTTTTTAACCTGGATAAGTCTATGAAAATAGAAATCATTAAGAAGTATGTCTCAATTACTTATTTCCGGGAAATACTGAAAAATAATATTGATTTTGAAGCTTTAAGAACTTTTTATGAGCAAATCAGAGAGTCGTTAACCGAACTGGAAGCCGATAAATTCGATATAGTTGAATATTACAATCTGTCGTTGATAGTAAACATTACAGCACGAAATCATATTTCAACAGTAAATGAATTCTTATACACCTATGTGAAAAGCATATTATTTCACGGCTACGGAGATGACGACATCACAAGTTCAGAACATTTGTTTCGTATGTATTATTATTACAAAACTGGTGATGCATCTCTTCTTTATAATCTCACCTCTGATGAGCATTATGGTACTGAACATTTTTATGAAGAATTGGGATATGATGTTTGGATGGAAGAAAATTATTTTGCCCAACACCAAAAACCTTTAAAAAGAACGACATGGATAAAAAGCTTTATAACCGGCGAAATATTAATGGATTCCTATGAGCATATTCCACGTTTATTGGCCAACTTATATTTGCACGAAACTAGTATAAAAGAATTAAAAGGGCTTCAAAATGCAATTAGAATATACCTCAATATAGACGAAAACTTAGGGGTTAATACTTTGGAAAACGCTTTGCAAAAGTTTAGAAATGTAAGTATTCATCTTTCCAGTGTATTTTTGGAAAATGCGAAAGATATTATTTTATCCTTAGGCAAAGACTTTTTCCCAAACCAATATCATTCAGGCAGTCTTCAGGAACTTATTCTGAAAAATAGCTTACATGGTTCATTTACTGTTTGGCCGAAGGTTTTAAATTATATTCGATTATCACTAAATGAAAAAAGAAAAATCGACTTGTCCAGCATTGGATATTTCTTTGCGATGTATGGTAAGAGTAAGGACTACACAGTTTTTAATATTGATGACGCATTGAACGTTTTTGAGGACAAAGGCTTGATTAGTATTGATAAGTCAATTGAAATCATTCTTTTTACACAAAGCATGTCGGAAAAAGGTATACGGCACTTGTTGAGCAGTTATATCCAATTACATTCACCTGATATAATTTCAACCCTGTTGCAAAAATACCACCCGGATTGGTATCAAATTACTTGGTTTGATTTATCGCCGGAATTTATTAATCATTTTCCCGACCGTCTTTTCAATTATGCAATGAATTCTCAATTACTAAAATGGCACAGTTATAGTAAAGAAATTGAATTCAGAGATATCCAGAATACACTAATTTCCAAAAGAAAAACAGAACTAATTGAAACTTTAAAGCTTTTAAAATACAAAATAAGAATTCCGGCAAATCATCCCTCCATAAATGAATTACAAAAGTTAGGATGTCTTTTATCCATATTTGAACAAGAAGATGAATCCAGATACTTTAAAACTGCTGAAGAAAGATATGCTCAGGGAATTTTGGATTCTGACAGCATTGGTTTTATTAAAGAGAAAAATATAAAAGTAGAAGATATTGCAGGCTATACCAATGGAGACCATTCCGTATTCGCGGATATGGAGATATACAACGCTTTCAGTAAAGAACTTATAAAAAGGAATGTTTCATCAATATTGCGTAATGCACTAACGGGAAAAATACAATCTATAAATATGTTTGCTAGCTTGTTTCATTTTCCGGGAAATGTACCAAAGTTTGCAAATGAGTACGACGTTGAAGTTAATTTTGAAGAATTATATCAAAGTTTTATGAGCTTTTTGGAAATCTCGCTATTGAATATCCGGGAAGAATAGATTAATCATTTAGCTAACTGATAATGAACTGTACTTTGTTTTGAAAAGAATTGAAAAGTCATATTCTCAACCTTTTCGGTCACATGCCACCATTACTACGCCACAAGCTGCCTGCATTTTAAGATTCCGATTTTTCCGATAAAGAGCTTCCTACTTTCGCCTTCCGAACATCTAAAAGTGGATTCATTATGCAACAGGAAGACGATTTGAGAGCGCTGGCTAAAGTGATGGATTTTATGCGGGCACTAAGTGTTTTATTTGTAGCAATCAATATTTATTGGTTTTGTTACCAGGCTATGGTGGAATGGGGCATCAATATCGGTGTAATCGATAAAATACTTCTAAATTTAAACCGTACTGCAAAACTTTTTGGCAATATCCTTTATACTAAATTTTTCGCAGTGGTGTTTCTGGCCTTATCCTGTCTGGGAACAAAAGGGGTAAAGCAGGAAAAAATCACCTGGACCAAGATTATCGTTTCCCTCTTTATTGGCTTTGTGCTTTTCTTTTTCAACTGGTGGTTGCTGGATTTGCCGTTGCCATTGGTCGCCAAAACAGCTTTCTACATTTTTACGATAGCTGCCGGTTATCTCTGCCTGCTGGCTGGCGGTGTTTGGATAAGCCGCCTTTTGAAAAACAACATGATGGACGATGTTTTCAATACCGAAAACGAATCTTTTATGCAAGAAACACGCCTGGTTGAAAATGAATATTCTGTAAACCTGCCGACCCGTTTCTATTATAAAAAGAAATGGAATAACGGCTGGATTAACGTGGTAAACCCTTTCCGGGCAGGTATTGTACTTGGGACACCCGGTTCCGGGAAAAGTTATGCGGTAATCAATCAGTTCATAAAGCAGCAGATAGAAAAAGGATACGCTCTGTATATCTACGATTTTAAGTTTCCCGACCTCTCAACGATTGCCTATAACCACCTGTTGAAAAACCAACACGGATACAAAAAAGTTCCGACTTTTTATGTAATCAATTTCGATGACCCGGCACGTTCGCACCGGTGTAACCCGATTAATCCCTCGTTTATGAGCGATATATCCGATGCCTACGAAAGCGCCTATACCATCATGCTGAACCTAAACCGTACATGGGTGCAAAAGCAGGGCGACTTTTTTGTTGAATCACCGATTATTCTGTTTGCTGCCATCATCTGGTATTTACGCATATACAGGGAAGGCCGGTATTGCACGTTCCCCCATGCCATCGAGTTTCTGAACAAGCGATATGAAGATATCTTCCCGATTTTGACAAGTTATCCTGAACTGGAGAACTACCTTTCCCCTTTTATGGATGCCTGGATGTCGGGGGCGCAGGACCAGTTACAGGGGCAAATCGCCTCGGCAAAAATCCCGCTTTCAAGGATGATTTCACCACAATTGTATTGGGTAATGTCGGGCGACGAATTTACGCTGGACATTAATAATCCCGATGACCCGAAAGTGTTGGTCGTTGGGAACAATCCCGACCGTCAGAATATTTACGGTGCAGCATTGGGGCTATACAACAGCCGTATCGTAAAGCTTATCAATAAGAAAGGTCAGCTAAAAAGCTCAGTTATCATCGACGAGTTGCCGACCATTTATTTCAAAGGACTGGATAATCTGATTGCAACAGCCAGGAGTAATAAGGTGGCGGTATTGCTTGGCTTTCAGGATTTTTCACAGTTAAAGCGGGATTACGGGGATAAAGAAGCCGCCGTGGTTATGAATACTGTAGGGAATATTTTCTCCGGTCAGGTGGTAGGCGATATGGCTAAAAACCTGTCGGAACGTTTCGGGAAGGTTTTGCAAAAACGCCAGTCAATGACAATCAACCGCAACGATAAATCCACTTCTATTAGTACCCAGTTGGACAGCCTTATTCCTGCCAGCAAAATCTCCACGCTTACACAGGGAATATTTGTTGGGGCGGTTGCCGACAATTTTGACGAACGCATCGAGCAAAAGATTTTTCATGCCGAAATTGTTGTGGACAGCTCAAAGGTTGTCACCGAAAACAAGAGGTACAAACAGATTCCGGTTATCACCAATTTTGTGGACGAGAACGGCGTTAACCGTATGAAAGAAATGATTCAGGGCAACTATAACCGCATCAAAGAAGAAACAAAACAAATCGTCATCGACGAACTGGAACGGATAAAAAATGACCTGACACTTTGTCATTTGTTGCCGAAAAAGGAATAGTGAAAAATTGTAACAATTAATTTCACTGGGATAGCAAAAATATTTGCTATAGCCTTATGTTTAGATACTTATCAACTGCTCTGCAATTAAATACTGCCATTTGAAGGACAATAATTGTAGTGACTTACCAGATGTCGTACACCTTTAATACAGCAAAGAATGTTTATAAATATTCAAAAGAAGTCTATAAATGACAAACAAATGCTTTACAAGCATTAATAAAATATTTTAAGACTTAATATTTATACAATAAAGCATAAAATGAATCCATAAGATACAAATTTGATTTACTATTTTTGTTCGTGGCATTAAAACATTGGAGATGTATAATAGAATTAAAGCAGTGTTAGCAGAGAATGGTAGAACCAACAATTGGTTAGCAGAACAATTAAAAGTCAATAGGACTACCGTCTCTAAATGGTGTCGCAACGATATGCAGCCAAGAATTGAAACTTTATTTCAAATTGCCCATGTTTTAAATATTGATGTCAGAGAATTACTTGTTTCGACGAAAATTAGAAATTAGAAATAATATGGGTAAACCTTTTGATTCTGAATTAGAAAAAATAGATACATCTTATGAATGGGCTTTTAATATAGACATTAAGCAAATTCAGGAATTCATTTTTAACGATATAAAACCTCTAATAATTGTCGGTTCTGGAGGTTCCTTAAGCATTTGTAACCTGATTTCTGTTATGCATAAGAATATTGGATATAATGCAACTGTCGTATCACCATTAGGTTTATTCAATTCTAGAGAAATAATTAATAATTCAAAAGTGATATTGATAAGCTCAAGTGGAAAAAATAGTGACATTCTATTTGCTTATAAAGAAGCATGCCGAAACAATCCCATTGATGTTTTAACAGTATGCATGAAATCCAAAAGCAAGTTATCAGCATTAATTTTGCCATCCCATTCTATTTGGGAAAATGATATCCCTACTGGTAAAGATGGATTCCTAGCAACTAATACTCTTTTAGCATATTTTATAATTTTTTCTAGAGTTTATAACGAATTCATCAATATACCAATCTCAAAGAATTTTAACATAAGTTTACCTAAATCAATATTACCTGAAAACCTTTCTGGGATAAATACATTTTCAATAATATATGGGAAATGGTCTGAACCGGTAGCTCTTGATTTAGAATCTAAAATTACTGAAGCCGCTCTTGGAAATGTACAATTTAGTGATTATAGAAATTTTGGACATGGAAGACATCATTGGTTTGCTAAAAGGAAAAAAGATACATCAATAATTGCACTAATTACTCCTTATGACAAAAGTCTAGCGGAAAAAACCCTAAAAATACTCCCACCAGATGTAAAAGTAATAATAATTGAAACAGGTCTATTGGGTTATTCAGGATCCATTGATCTTTTGATTAAATCTTTTTATTTTATAAATGAACTTGGTAAAGATAGAGGGATAGACCCTGGAAGACCAGGAGTTCCTGAATTCGGGAAAAGATTATATAATCTGCAATACATCAAAACACTGCGAGATATCAATAAAAGGATTCTTTCTGACAACGAATTTAACTCCATATCCAAAAAGTTAACCGATATAAATGCTTTTTTACATGACACTGTTTATATAAACCAATGGAAAACTTATTATGACCAGTTCAAAAACAAAATTAATCATACTGATTTTCAAGCAGTAATTTTTGATTATGATGGTACATTGTGTAGTTCAAAAAACAGATTTTCTGGTCCATCATACGAAATTTTCGATTTAATAAATAAATTATTAATTAATAATATCATAATTGGTATTGCTACAGGTCGTGGAAAATCTGTCAAAACTGATTTAAGGAGAAAAATTCCTAAAAGTTATTGGCAGAAGATTATTGTTGGTTATTATAATGGTACTGATATTTCGACTTTAGCTGATGATAATTCTCCAAATACCAAAAATACCAACAAAGAATTAAAATTACTTTTAGACTATTTTATTTCATTCAATATCCAAACAAATAACGTGTCGTTTAAATTGAGACCAAATCAATTAACAATCGAACCAAAAGATAAAAACACATGGATTGCAAGTAAAATGGGTTTAAAAGAAATATTTTACTTAGGTAATAATAACTCTAAATTTCATTTTTTAGAGTCTTGTCATTCAATTGATATTATACCCATAAATTATTCTAAAAATTTGGTTTATAACAAGTGTAAGGGACTTATTATGGATAATAACACCGAAGTAAACATCTTATGTATTGGAGATAGGGGTGATTTAAATGGTAATGATTTCAAATTATTATCAAACAAATATTCACTAAGTGTTGATACCGTCTCATCATTTCCAGATTCCTGTTGGAATTTTTTACCTCCTGGAATCAAAGGAGAAGTCGGTGTTTTACATTATTTTTCAAAAATCAAAATTCAAAAAGATCAGTTCACTATAAAAATATAAGGATGAATAATGAATTATCTCAATTTATTTTGGCGAAAGTAATGCAGTGGACACAAGAAGAAGATTTAGAGTATCGCCAGTATTTACAAACGATGGCAAGTTATAAATACGATGACTATCAGCAATTTTCACCGGGAATGAGGTTTATCGAAAGTCTAGCACAATGGTTAAATAGATTCGAAAGTCTTGCAGAGAGGAAAATTGCCATTAACTTCATTAAAGAAAAACTGATTTTTATCTCAAGCAGAGAATTAAATAGAATAGTATACACCTTGTATCCAGACTATGTGAAAAAAATTTTAATCCGAAGAATAGCGAAAGATACAAACCAGCCAGAATACAAAGTTACAAAGATTACGAACAGCGCTGAATATAAAGCACTTAAAAGACAATGTCTATTCTTGGGATTTAGTGATGGTGCAAAGACTGAGATATTTAGAAGGGCAAATCCAGAGCTATCACATGAGCAAATTTATCAAAGTTATGAGTTATCACCTGACAGAGCACATAAGATGCAAGATGAGCTAGTAAAAGACTTAAGAAAAATTCTTAACAGAGAGCCAAATCATGACGAAGCAAGATTTAAAATTATTTTTTTAATGGATGATTTTACTGCTAGTGGAAAATCATATATAAGAATGAACGATGATGGTAATGTTGAAGGTAAAATTAAAAATATTCATGACCAATTAACTTCTAATAATCTTAATGTTATTGAGAAGGATAATTTTGAACTAAATATACTTTTCTACTTATGCACAGAGCAGGCTTACAACCATATATCAGATTTAGTTAAGAAACTACCGAAACATAAGATTAATATTTACCCTATATATCAATTTTCGAAGGACATAATTGTTACAGAATATGAAAATATATATAAACTCTGTATCAATGATGATTACTATGATAAAGAAATGTTGGAAGATGAACATACCAAGAAGGGAGGAGAAGATGTTAAACTTGGTTTTGGGAAATGTAGTTTACCTGTAATCTTAAATCATAATACTCCAAATAATTCTTTATCAATCTTATGGTCATACATAGAATCACAAAAATTTATAGGATTGTTTCCAAGGGTAGCAAGGCATAAAGAATAGATTAAAATGAAAGCAAACTATAATCCTTTTATTAAAAGAGCTTCTGAATTTTTTGAGCCAGATCCTTTATTTATCAAATTTTTCAGTTCTGATATACTTAATGTTTTTTTTAACGAAGAGAATAGGCTATGGAATAATTTGAATATTATTAGAAGTTCTCCAGGTGGCGGGAAAACTACTCTTTTAAGATTATTCACACCAAATGTTTTAAAAGCGATAATATCCAACAAAAATCAAGATGATATAAAGGAGCTATTTAATATCCTTTTAAATTACAATATTGTTACTGAAGATAAACCTTTGGTTGTAGGTTCAATAATTTCTTTTATTGATGAATATACAGAATTAGACTATCTTGATACCAATGACCTAAATAAAACACGATTGTTTTATTCTTTACTAAATTCAAAGATAACAATTACGATATTAAGGTCATTGTGCCAAATGTATGATTTATCTTTTCCAGAGGATATACATAAAATAAGCATTATTAACACTGATCATCTCCCAGCTAATATTAGTCAATTTAAAAATGGGGAAGAATTTAAAAATTGGGCATTTAAAATCGAAGAAAAAATATGTGAAGAGATTGACAGTTTATTCGCTGACAATAAAGGTGTCTCAGGGCATGAAACTCTTTTTATGTTAAAAGTATTTACGCAAAACAACATCCTCATTAACAATAAGCCTATAGAAAAAAAGATTTTATTAATGTTTGATGATGTTCATAATTTATCTTCAAACCTAAGGTTAAAACTAATGAAACATATAGTAGATATTCGCTCGAATATCAATATATGGTTATCTGAAAGGTTGCAGGCCTTAACTATGTCTGAAATTTTTTCAGATGGTCAAATTGAAGGGCGAGATTTATCAATCATAGATTTAGAAAAGTATTGGCGGGACAAACAAAGTAAGTTTGTAAAATTTGCCAAAAACGTGGCAAATAAAAGAGTAATGTCAGCTACAGATAACGAATTATCAAATTTTGATGGTTGTCTTACGACAGAGTTTTCTCAAGAAACAAATGAAAAAATACATGAGGCAAAAAAAATATTGCATTCTGAATTAGACTTAATTAAAGAAAACCCAAGATATAGTAGTTGGGTTGAATCAAAAGAAGGTTTGAATTTGAGCAGTCTCGATGAGCTAATTGAATGGAGAGCCTTGAAAATACTTATAAAAAGAGATCAAAACAAACAACAAAAAACGTTGAACTTTTTTGATTTAACTGAAGAAGAATTGGAAAATCAAGAAGGTTCTGATGTTAGAAAAGCTGCTGCCTTATTTCTAAATAAAGATTTCAAAATTCCTTATTATTTTGGGTTTGATGTGTTTGCAAGGTTAGGCTCATTTAATATTGAACAGTTTCTTAGTATTTCAGGAGATGTTTATGAGATTATAGTATCCAAGTATTTTACAAATAATTACTTTAATAGAACAAAAAACCTTACTGTCTCCCCTGAGGAACAAGAATTAATCATAAATAAATTTGCAGAAAAAAAATATAAAGAATTAAGCAGAAGAATAGTAAATTCTGGAAAAGTATTGAAGTTCATAGAAGCTATTGGTAAACATTCGCAAGATGAAACTTATCTTGAAAATGCTCCCATATCTCCGGGAGTTAATGGTATAGCAATATCAATGGACGATAGGAATTATTTAAATAAATTAATTAATACCAAAGAGCTTGGGCCCTATTCAGATTTAGCTAATATACTTGCATCATGCATTTCTTATAATTTATTGGAGGTAAGATTAAATTATCGGTGCAAAGGGAAGGATTGGATGGTTCTATTTTTAAATCGATTATTTTGTGCTAAATATAAATTGCCTTTAAATTATGGAGGTTTTAGAGAAAAAAAGTTAAGTGAATTGGTTTCATGGACAAAAAATGGTTATAAAAGTAAAAATGCCTATAATTTATGGAATCAGAATATATAAATAGAAGGTGGGAAGATTATTTTCAGGTAAGTGGTAAGGATTTTTTACCTTTTTGGAATAACCTTCTAAAAAATAAAAAGAAAGATATTTTGATGATAATTGGACTTGGGTTTGATCCAAGAACATCAATAGCTCTTAAAAAAATTTTTGATATATCGGGAGAAGGGAAACGAGATGTAATCATCCTTGATTTTATAAGAGATGAACAACAAAATATTGGACGTTATAAAAAATTAGTTTCAGAAAATCAAAAGGAAATTGAAGAATATTTAAAAAACAGAAATTATTCAGTAAAAAAAATAATTATGCGTTCTCCCGAAAATCATAATGTTGGAGGGAGAAATGTTACAAAAATAATTGACATTAAGGAAATTGAGGAATATACAGATATAATTGTAGACATAAGTGCAATGTCAAGAGGAATATTTTTCCCATTAGTTTCAAAATTAATAGCAATAATTGATAGTACAAATCAGATAAAAAATCTTCATTTGGTTGTTGCAGAGAATCCTGAATTAGATTCTACAATTAAAACTGAAGGTCTTGCTGAAAGAGCTTCTTACCTTCATGGATTTGGGTCGATAGAGGTAGAAATGTACAAAGATTTACCAAAAGTTTGGATTCCAATTTTAGGAGAGGATAAAATTGACCAGATAAAAATATTAAGGGAAAATATTTCACCTCATGAAACTTGCCCAATCCTTCCGTTTCCATCTGCTGATATAAGAAGGGGAGACAAGCTTGTAACAGAATATAAAAATATATTGTTAGATGATCTAAATATTGAAATGAGAAATATTACATATGTGCATGAGCAGAATGCTTTTCAGACGTATAGAATAATACTAAATATTATTATGCGATACCATGAAACTTTCAGTTTATTTAGGGGCTGCAAAACAATATTATCAGCCCTTTCGAGTAAACTTCTTTCAATAGGAGTCTTGCTGGCTGCTTATGAATTGAAAGTTCAAAAAAAAGTAGTTGGTGTTTTGCATGTCGATTCTGAAGACTTTAATTTTGAACTCAAAGATGAACAAATCTTAGATGAAACGGTATTGTATAATTTATGGATAACAGGAGAACCTTATGAATTATAATAAACCTAGGTGTATTGGTACTGGCCTACTTGCTCTTGATATAATAACAAATGGTGATATTAAAATAAAAAAAGTTCTGGCTGGAGGAAGTTGTGGTAATGTTTTAACCATTCTTTCATACCTTGGATGGGATAGTTTCCCTATTGCCAGACTTGCTCGTAACGAGGCTACAGAGGTGTTAATTCAAGATTTGATGAAATGGGGAGTTCATTTGGATTTTCTTATTAAGGAGGATTCTGGCAGCACTCCAATTATTATTCAACGTAATTATAAAGATAAAAAGGGTAATCCAAATCACCGTTTTGAATTTAAATGCCCTGAAAGCGGGAGATTTTTACCTCGATATAAACCATTTCTTACAAAAAGTATTGAAGAATTTGATTCCTCCAAATTAGTTAGCGATTTCTTTTATTTTGATAGAGTAAAGAGAAGTTCTATTGAGTTTGCCAAAATTTGTAAGTCAAATGGGGCGACCATTTATTTTGAACCTACGTCGATCTCCGATGAAAAACTTTTTAGTGAATCTATTGAAATAGCTGATATTATAAAATTTTCAAACGAAAGAATACGAAATTACGAGAAAATTTATCCTCATTTTTTTGAAAATAAACTGGAAATAATAACATTAGGGAAATGGGGATTAAAATTTAGATATAATAGTGATAGTTGGGTCAATATTCCTTCTTTAACATTAGAAAATATAGTTGATTCCTCAGGTTCTGGTGATTGGACATCTGCTTTTTTTATTAATTACTTATTTGAGAAGGAACTTAAAATTAATAATTCAAGTTTCGTTGACCAAAAGATAATTAAAAAGGGATTGAGTTTCTCCCAAGCGATGGGGGCATTAAACTGTTATTTTGAGGGTGCAAGAGGAGTTATGTATGAACTTAAAGACAAGCAAACATTATTAACATATTTAACCGAACTAATTCAAAATTCTTTAAATCAAATTCAAAGAGTTAATAACTATCAATATTTAGATTCTCAAATATGCAAGCTATTTGAGACATAGTTTCCTTCTAAAATATTTCAGATGACAGATGAGTAGAATAAATTTATATAATATTAGAAGTTTTAATTTGTTTAAAGAGAAATGTTTAATTCTAATAATTCTATCAATTACTTCATAAATGCCAATAAGAGAAACCATAGCAGAACTAACCGTTTATTACAAACGTCAACGTTTAACAAGCCTGATTTTTGACACGCAGGAAACAGCCGATGCTTTTGTCGAAACGATAACCAGTTTTTTCAACCAAAAAGGTAAAGATGAATTCTCCTTTAGTGGCGAAATTAAAACTATCTATACCACAGATACGCTTACCGGGGAATTGAATAGCTATGCTGAAGGCGATATTTCCCCCGAAGGTTGGCTCTTAAAAATGATGAAAGTAATTGACGGATTGAATTAGTTCAAGAACGGCATTGGTGTGTGATTTTCAATATTAGCTGACATCCAAGAATGCCACAAACTACCACCACAGTTCCTAAGGCTGCCATCATTCGCATGTCCCTTTATTTGACAACCAGTTACACCTATTTTCGTCCGTGCATCAATAGTGGTGCAACAACTAAAACATTCGTATCCCTTCTACCAACCCCGTCTTGTTAGATGACTCCAGGGCATTTAACTTCGCGCTATGCGAAAAAATCAGAAATACAGCAAAGAGGAAATGTACC
>Ga0334898_1001527_pt1 | contig 25023 bp, 23 predicted proteins | sample GraSluR3_MG_10_FD_207228 | JGI IMG/M metagenome (GOLD analysis project Ga0334898, IMG submission 207228) | Sludge microbial communities from methane-producing bioreactor in Wageningen University, Netherlands - Granular Sludge_3_08-R3 | ecosystem: Engineered > Bioreactor > Anaerobic >... | reverse complement strand
CCCGGGCCCTGGGTGTCGCCGTTGTCGCCGTTGTTCCCGCCGGCATTGCCGTTGTCGCCGTCGTTCCCCTGGCCGTTGTTGCCGTTGTCGGGGTTTCCGGTGGCGTTGCCGTTGCCGTTGTTGCCCGGGCCCTGGGTGTCGCCGTTGTTCCCGTTGTTCCCGCCGGCATTGCCGTTGTCGCCGTCGTTCCCCTGGCCGTTGTTGCCGTTGTCGGGGTTTCCGGTGGCGTTGCCCTGGCCGTTGTTGCCCGGGCCCTGGGTCTCGCCGGTCTCGCCAGCGGGGAGATCGACCACCGTCAGGCTGCTGGAATCTTCGTTCTTGGCGTCGACCCCCGTCGAGCGGACAACCAGGTCGGGGAAGGTGCGAGTCTCGGTGGTGGCCAGGATGTGGACATGCTGACCGATCAGGCGGCTGGCCAGCTCCTCGTTTCCTCCCGCCAGGCGGCGGAGGTTCACGAGCTGGTCCACGCTCACGACGTCTCGCGTCGAGCCGTCGGAATCGGTCCGGAAGAACATGCCTCGATCGGTATCGAAGCGCAGGGTCTCGTCCTGCTGCATGACCTGCCACACGGTGGTCCGCCGTTCGAGGTTGCCGTCGGCGTTGGACCAGGGATTCCGTCCATCGAAGTGGATGATCGCCCGGTTCTGGCTGCTTCCCACCAGGCGGGAGGCGACGATGCTGGAGGCAGCAGGCCACTGGGATTCGAGGTGGACCGTCGGCACCTTGGTCCAGGAGGTCCTGGCCTGGGAGGGTGGAGCCGTCCCCTCCTGCCAGCTCAAGAGCGTCCTGGCCGCACCTGCTGTCTGGACCGGCGCGCTGCCCGCATCGGCAGGAGGAGTCCAGGGGACGGCACGGCCCCCCACGGTGTGCCAGGGACCCTGGGAAGCAGACAGGTTGGACCAGTTGGCCAGATACTCCGACAGGCTTCCTTGGACAGGGCCTTGAGCAGCGGCGATCGGGGCCATCGGGGTCGCTGCCGGGGCCGCTCCTCCGGTTCCCAGGAACCCCGAGAGGCCGGCAGCCAGGGGTACCGACGACCTGGGGGACGCGTCTGCCGTGAAGGACGCAGGCCCCACCAGGTTGCCTCCCAACCTGGCCAGGGAGGCCAGCGGGCTGGCCCAGACACTGGAGTTCGCGGCCGACAGCGGGCGCAGCCCGGCAGGCTGGAGGATCAGGTCAGACATGCAACCCTCGCTTCCCTCGGGCGCCTCAGGGCGCCTGAAGGAGACATGAAATGCCCACCTTCCCATCGAGACCTCAGAAGTATCACGTCATGACCGCCGTTCGTCAAGCGTCCCTGGGACCCCTGAATCCGCCGCCTGGCGTGAGAGCCCAAGGCGACGGAAGGCGGCGGATTCAGGAGGCGGTCGGCTCCAGGATCTCCCGGGCGGGCGTGGGAGAGGGCGGATGCCTCGGGGGGCGAGCCGGGTCGTCACCTCACGTAGCGGACCACACCTTTTCGGGGGGGCGCCTCGGGAGCCGGGCCTGCGGGATGTCCCAGGGCGGCCATGCCCCAGACCAGGTGGTCCGGAGGAACTCCCAGGCTGTCCAGGATGGGGCGGATTGCCGCTTCGTCGCAGATTCCGCGGAGCTGGTTGATCCAGACCGAGCCCAGCCCCAGGCTGTGGGCGGCCAGGAACATGTTCTGCAGGGCGCAGGAGCAGTCCAGCATGCCGTGGGGGTTCTCGCGGTCATTGGAGGCCAGGATCAGGGCTGCCGGGTCGTACATGGTGTATCGGGCCGGGTCCCGCTGGAGCTGCCCGGCGATGGCGGATGCCAGTTCGGAGATTCGAGCCCGGTCGGTCAGGACGGTGAACTGCCAGGTCTGCAGGCCGCGCGCGCTGGGGGCCCAGAGCCCGGCTTCCACGATCCGGTCCAGATCCGCCGGGTCGACGGGTGCATCGGTGAAGGCGCGGATGCTCCTTCGCGACTTGATGTTTTCCAGGATCGGGTTCAAGACGGGAGACCTCCTTGGTCGATGTGCGGGTCGGTTGGACCGGGACTTGCCGTCCAGCCGACTTCAGGCAATTTCCAGGGCCAGGCCGATCATGGTTCCCAGCGTGGTTTCGCGTTGGGCGGGGGTCATGGCCTCGCCGGTGAGCAGGTCGTCCGAGACCGTCAGGATGGCCAGGGCCTTCTTGCCGGCCTGTGCGGCGTTCGTGTAGAGGGCAGCGGCTTCCATCTCACAGGCCAGCACGCCCAGCCGCGCCCAGTCCAGGGTGGACCGGGAATCATCGTAGAAGTAGTCCGAGGTCAGGACGTTGCCGACGGCCACGCGGAGGTCCAGCCGCTCGGCGGCTTCCACGGCCGCACGCAGCAGCTTGAAGCTGGCCAGCGGAGCATAGGTTCCGGGAAGCCTGAACTGGCTGGCGTAGTTGGAGTTGGTGCAGGCCCCCTGGGCCAGGACCAGATCCCCCACCGACAGGGAGGCCTGCATCCCTCCGCAGGTCCCGATCCGCACGATGGTCTCCACGCCCATGACGTTGAAGAGCTCGTAGGAGTAGATGCCCATCGAGGGGACGCCCATGCCGCTGGCCATGACCGTGACCTTCTTGCCTTGCCAGGTCCCCGTGTAGCCCTGGACTCCGCGGACGTTGTTGATCAGGATGGGATTCTCGAGATAGTTCTCGGCGATGAACCTCGAGCGCATCGGGTCGCCCGGCATGATGACCGTCCGGGCAAACTGCTCGGCGGTGCAGGAGATGTGCGGCGTGGTCTTGGGGGGGGACATGTTCTTCCTCCTGGATGGTCTGAAGTTCGCCGAGGATTCCTGCAACAAGGCCCGGCCTCCTCCGATCCGGGAGGTCCCGGAGCAGGACGGCGGATCTCGGTCCAGGCTTCGCCGCGACAAGACATGTTCCGGAGAATCGGGTAGAATCCAGGAGAGACTTCTCCGCGAAAGGTTCTCTGACCATGGAGCCTCGGCGGTCCCTTCCTGAAGATCCCCTCGCAGCCTGGCTGGAGATGGTTGCTCGGCGCAAAGGGCCCTCCATGGCGCCCTGGCTGAGTTTCAGTGCGGCGATTGGCCTGGCCATGTTGCCGGCTGCCATGTTCACCATGGTCCTGGGGACCATGCTTGCGGAATACTGGTTGGACGGAGGAGCCGCCAATCCGCTCTTTGCCCCCTCGACCTGGGACACGCTCGGGGACTGTCTCGGGGCCGGCGCGGTGGCTTCCATCTTCCTGACGCTCCTCGTGGGCCCCATGGTCCATGCGGGCCTGACCGCCCGCTTCCTGACGTCCATCCGCAAGGCTCGGGCCCTGGAGGAGGTGGTCGCCACTCCCCTGACGTCGCGACGGGTCGTGGACGCCCTGGCTGTCCACGGGGTCCAGCAGTCGCTGCGAACCCTGGCGCTCCCGTTGGTCTTCTGCTCGGGCCTCTTCTGGATCTCGGGATGGCCCCTGGAATACCTGCTGTGGGCTTTCCTGCCTGCCAGTTGGGCGTTCTGCTGGTTCTTTTCGTTCCTGGCCATCAAGGCCTGGGATGGGGAGACTCCGCACTCCGAGTCGGGGTTGGCCTTGTCCCTGGCTCGCCTGATCGCGCTCCTCGGTCCGGCGGTGGTGACGGCCTGGCTGGGCGTCCGGGTCGGCTGGTTTCTCGGGGCTGCCCCAGGAGTCGCCCTGGTGATCCTGACCAGCCTCTTGTGGGCCCTGGTCCATCGCGAGATGGCCGTGACGGGACTGGATTCGGATTCCGGGTTGCGCAGGATCCTGCGCAGTTGGTCCACGGCGGTCTCCCGACGTTCCCGTTCCTTCCAGGCCGGCCCCTTGAACGCCCTGGTCTTCCGCGAGCAGGCCGCGCGCTCCGGCACCCTCCACCAGCGATTCCTGGGGTACAGCCTCTGGGTGGCACCGGCGTTGGCCCTGCTCGGGGTCGTGGGGGCAGGTCCCGAACCGACACTGGGCTTCCTGGCGGCGTTCTGGCCTTTGTTGGGGGTGCTGGCGGTCCTGCGCGTCCTGCAGGTTTCGTCGATCCGATTGCACGAAGAGCGCCAGCAGGGCTCTCTGGATCTCCTGCTCCAGACGGGTCTGACGGTCCAGGAGTTCGTAGAAGGTTGCGTCGGGGTGGCCGCCGGTCGGGGGCGAAGGGTGCTCTATCCGTTCCTGCTGGCCACCGCGGTGGCCCTCCTTCCCGTTCTGGCAGAAGGAGAATGGCTCTGGTGGCCTGTGGTCTGGATGGCCCTGGCGACCTTCCTGTCGGTCGAGGCGGCTGCTGCCTGGGGCACCTCGATGTCGGCGGACTGCCGGCATCGCCCGCAACCGGCAGGGGTGGTCGTGACCTTCTTGACTGCTGCGGGGATCGGCTGGGGCCTGGCCTCGACGGCCGCCTTCCTCCTGCTCGTGCTGGTCGCGGTGGCGCTTGCCCCTGGAGACATCTTGTCTCCACTGAGCGGTGAACTGGTGGGGATCACGGTCCTGGCAGCCCTGCCCGTCGGCCTGCTCATGGTCCGTCAGGTGGCGCTGGTCTCAGCCCGCAACACCCTGCTGCAGAAGGGGCGGACCATCGGATTCGTCGACCGGCTGCCCAAGAGCACGGGGCGGAGGAAGATGATTTGCGGGACCGGTCTCGAGGTGACGCCGTGTGGTTCCGGTCCGGTGTCAGGAGGTTGGAGATGATGCGTCGGCTGGCCGTTCTTGGCATGCTGGCCTGGGTGACCCTGGCCGGGCTGAGCGCCTGGGCCCAGGCGCCCCCGGCGCCCATGATCCAGTCGATCCTCATGCTTCCGGACAAGGCGGGTCCGCAGGACCAGGTCGAAGGTCTGGTCACCCTGACCGGCCCGGCACTGCAGGGGGGGGCGTATGTCCAGTTGACGGGCAGTACGTCCATCTGGATCCCCGGAACCGTGGTGGTTCCGGCCGGGCGGACCAATGCCACCTTTTCGGTCGTGGTCAACCGCAGCGCCCAGGACGGCGAAGCCGTCGTGGTGGGCGTCCTTCAGGGGCAGAAGGTTCCCAGCAACAAGCTGATCACCCTGGCCGATCCGTCCCTGGCCACCCGGGCCAACCCGTCTTCCGCTCCACCCCTGGCCGATTCCGACGGCTACCCGGCGTCCGTGTTCAGCTCCTACCCGTATGGCTACCCCTACCCGTATCCCTACCCGTATCCCTACCCTTATGGCCCCCATCATCCAGGCTGGACCCCCCGTCCCGGTCCTCCGCCCCCTCCCAGGCCCATCTATCCGGTCCCCGTCACGCCCGCCATCAAGCAGCCCGTCATCCCCAGCCAGTGGGACTGGAGGCCTTCCGGGGTCCGGCGATAGGCGGGTCTTGGGCGCACTCTCGGGGAACATCCGATTTCTTTCCGGGAGGCATGTCGGCCAGGTTCGCGAAACCTGTAGATGAACGGGATTTCAACATTCTGAGCGGGGGCGTGGATGGTCGGCAGCGAGAGCGTTCCGCAGCAGGTCGCAGAACCAGAGGTTCCCCTGGCGCCGGAAGATCTGGTCCTGAAAAAACCGGACTCACCAAGGCGCCGTTTGCCCAAGCCTCCGAAGAAGAGGCGGCCACCGTGGGTGCGCGACGTGCTCACCGCCTTGGCCGTGGCGGGCCTGATCCTGGGGCTGCTGATCCTCTTCTGGCGCTTGCAGCCAGAGGACCCCTTCAATCCGCCTCCCGACAGCATCAAGGTGGTCGGTGTCCAGCCCGCTCAGCGGGAGGGCATCCCCGTCCTGCAAGGCTACGTCTCCAACAAGAGCGGGAGGTTGGCGCGCAAGCTGACCTTCCTGGTGGAGTATCGTGCAGACGGTCAGAACCGCTCGACCTTCCTGGTCTTGCAGGACGTGCCGGACCAGGCCCTCGTCGAGTTTGCCGTTCCCCTGATCCAGAGCCACCCCGGTGACGTCAGCGTCATCCAGCCCGGCAGCAGCTCCAGCCTGGAGGGGCCGCCTCGCTTCATCCCCTATGACTCCCAATGGGAAGGGACGGAGAGTTCATGAGCCGACCTGTTTGGAGTCCCCGCTCAACCACGGACGGTGGGTTCACCCTGCTCGAACTGCTGATCGTGATGGCCATCCTCTCACTGCTGGCCTCCCTGATGATTCCGAACTTCCTCCGGGCTCGCGACCAGGCGAACCTGTCGGCTTGCAGCCAGAACCTTCGCAGCCTGTGGACGGCAAAGTCCATGGTCGAGGCCGAGACCAAGCGGGCCGGCATCCTCAACCCGGGCCCCGGACCCAACACCGGCTATGGCTTCTACCTGGTGCCCGGGAATCGGGCCTATCAGGTGTTGAGCCGGTACTGCGAGGTTTCCAGGATGCGCTGCCCCTTGGGCGGTTCTCGGAATGGAGCCTACATGTACTGGGAACTCCACGAGGCCAGCTACGAGAAGATCTATCCTGGAAGCGTTGTGTACACCTCGAGCTTCAGTTGCCTGAACTCCGATCGCCATCCGGGCTGTGCCAAGGCCGCCAGCCTGGGCGGCTTCCCCCGCTACACCGCGCGAGGGCTCTCGCTGGTCCCCTGAGGCCGGGCCCGCCTCGCTCCCGGCACACCCGGGAGAGGTTCAAGACCTGGGCTCAGAGCAGCGAGACGGCCCAGACCGTGCCCATGGTCGAGCCCAACAGCAACAGGAACGCGAGGGACTCCAGGGCGGTCCGCAAAGCGTCGGGGAGGTGGCCCGAGGTGCGCGCCTCGCCTCGGGGGTGCGCAACACGCCTGGATCGCGGGCGGGCCGCTCGGCGGGGCAGGGGGCGCGGTTCCCGGGGGAGGGGCTCCAGGTGCAGGGCGCTGTGGTTCATGGGGTGCCTCCGGTTCGTCCTCCACCGGAATCGATTCCCCCATCGGGGCGGAGGGCGTTGTCTTGCAGCGAATCCTCTCATCACCGCCTGAACAGGACCTGAAATAATTTCTATTCAGGCGGCCACGCCTCATGGATCCGGCGTTGCAGCCGGCTCTGGCCCCTGGCCAATCCGGAGCGCTGCGTCATTCCTCCGCCCTGCAGGAGGAGCCGGGAGGACCGGTTCGGGCAATCCCGACGGCCTCTTTCGAGCGGCGGGCCCGCAGGACCACGTCGCGGCGGGATTCGGGATTCTGGAGCGGAGTGGCCAGATCGGTCCGGCTGCAGAAGATGGGATTCGTCCACCCGGTCTTTTCGACGAGGTCCAGGATCTCCGCCAGGGGAAAGGCGTAGAAGCGCAGCACCGCAGCAAATCGCTCCCAATGGCCTCCCTCCAGGAAGAAGCCCGAGAGGCGGGTGTAGCCCACCCGGGTGCCTTCGTCGTAGAATCCGCGGCGGACCAGCAGGTGTTCCGCCTCCTCCTCGACGGTCACGGCGTTCCAGCGTTCCAGACCCCGGCGGGTGGCAAAGTCCACCACCAGGTGCGCGCCGGGCGCCGCCAGTCGGGCCACCGCCTCCAGGCAGCGTTGCAGGGCCTCTGGGTCCGCAAGATGGTTCATCGAGTGGCTCGTCGAGGTGATCAGGTCGTAGGGCCCGGGCAGTTCGGCCAGATCCAGTTCGGCCAGGTCGGCCTGGACCAGGGCGGCCTGCGGGACGGCCGCACGGGCCAGTTCCAGCATGTCGGCTTCGCGGTCCACTCCGGTCACCTCAAAGCCCCGTTCGGACAACAAGCCCAGCAGTTCACCCGAACCACAGCCCAGATCCAGGGCCCGGGCGGGCGGCTGCAAGAGCCCGAGGGCCAGCAGGCGCTGGCCGAAGGTTCGACCATAGCTGCCGTACAGATGCCGGCAGGCGCGGGCGAAGCCTGCCTGATAGCTGGGGGGCTCAGGCACGATCGAGAAGCCCCAGGAAGCGGTCTCGGGTGCTCACGAACCTCAGGACCAGCACGCGCAGCAGTCGCAGGGCGACATCCGGGTTGGCCCGGACCAGCCCTTCGAAGGTGGGATGGTCGACTCGCAGGGCCACCAGGTCGCGGGTCACCTCGACGTTGGCCGATCGGGGGATCCCCGCCAGCAGTTCGAACTCGCCGACCACGTCGGGGGGCGCGAAGCGGGCCAGCTCGACCTTCTCTCCCCGGACGGTCTTGAAGGCCACGGCTTCTCCTTCGACCAGCACGTAGGCACCGGTCTGGTCTTCATCGGATTCGCCTTCGGCCAGGAAGAGTTCGCCGGCAGGGCAGCGCACGGGCCGGACGGTCAAGGCCAGGACGTCCATGGCTTCGTGCGGCAGGCTCTCGAACAAGGGACAGGCCCGCAGGGCCTTCTTCTTCTCGTCCAGGCTCAGCATGTCTTCGAATCCTCTCCACTTCCCCCGGCGCTGGTCCATAGTTCGTGGAAGAGTCCCCTGGCCGCCAGCAGATCGGGAAAGGTCCCCTCCTCGGTGATGGCTCCTGCCTTCAAGACGACGATCCGGTCGGCATCGCGGATGGCGTCCAGGCGGTGGGCCACCTCCACCACCGTGCGCCCCCGGAACCTCTGGCGCACCAGGTCCTGGACGCGACGCTGGGAGGTGTTGTCCAGGGCCGAGGTCGCCTCGTCCAGGATCAGGATCTCGGGTCGCTTCAGCAGCACCCGGACCAGGGAGGCCTTCTGGGACTGACCGCCCGAGAGGCGTCCTCCCCGTTCGCCGACGTCCATGCACAGGCCCAGGCGGAGGATCTCGTCTTCCAGGTCGATTTCCTGGATGACTTCGCGAAGGATGCGGTTCACCTTGTCCTCGGCGCGGTGCAGCATCGGATGGACTCGGCCCATGATCAGGTTCTCACGGACCGTGCACGAGTCGACGTAGAGGTGGGGGTCATAGGGAGCCAGGCTCCGGCGCACCGGATCGGGCAGATGGGCGGCCACGTCGCGACGGGCGGCGACCAGACGCGTCTTGAGGGCCTCTTCGACCAGGGGCTCGGGGGCCCGGGAGGGCGTGTGCTCCAGCCCCAGGCGCAGCAGGGCCGCCCGATCCTGACGGTTCCTGGGCCCACCCCCAGGGAGGGGGTAGCGCTCCAACTCGCCCAGGTCGGCCAGGTTCTCAGGGATCGCCTCCGGGGAGACGCCCAGGCGTGAGGCCAGGGCCTCGCGGGCCCAGCCCGTGCCGGCGCTCAGGGAGGCCAGGTGCCCCGCCATCCGGATCCCCACCGCCAGGATCGGAGCCAGGAGATCGCGCTCCCTCAGGAAGGCTTCCAGGGGGGCCTCCAGCTCGCGGAAGCGCCCGGGTTCGCGCAGGAAGGGGGTGGGCGACGAGAAGAGCAGGTTCTCCAGCAGCGAGGACGTGTCGGAGAAGCGCTGGGGATCGAAGAACTCCACCAGGTCCCGGTTGGCGCCCTGCAGCTTCTGCAGGAAGCGGCGACGTCCGCGCAAGAGCTCGCGGCGAACCTCCTCGGCGTCCTGCAGGTGGAACGGCGTCCGGACCTGGAGGGCTTCGGCCAGGGAGACCCCGGTGAACCCGAAGCCCAGCACGTCGTCGTACAGCGAGACGTCGCGCAGAAGTCCGACCAGGTGGTTGTAGAGCTCTTCCAGGGATGGGTAGCCGGCGCCCGACAGATCCAGCCAACCGGCCCCATCCTCCGTCGGAGCCGGAAGGCGCAGCAGTCCGTACAGCAGGTTGTCCAGCAGGGTCCCGCTGAAGAGGGCCGGGGTCGTCGACCGGGACTGGCCCAGGTAGCCGACCCGGGCGCGCAGATCCTCCAGGCGCACCTCGCGCAGGTTGCGCCCGTCCAGGCGGACTTCGCCGGCGTCGGGCTGCACCAGGCGGGTGAGGAGCAGGTTGACCGTGGACTTGCCGCATCCCGCCGGCCCCACCAGCGCCACGTGCTGCCCGGGCCCCACCTCCAGGCTCAGGTCTCGGACGATCGGCTGCTCGGGGTCGAACCCGAAGCGAACCCCCGTCATCTCCAGACCCCCGCCTTGCAGCTCCAAGGCCGCGGCGCCCGGGGGGTCGACCATCTCGGCCGGCACGCGCAGGTAGTCGGTCAGCATCTCGAAGCGGGCCTCGGCCTCGCGATAGCGCTGGAAATAGTCGATCAGCGTGGTCAGGGGGCTCATCACCTGCCCCAGGATCCGCACGACCACGAAGATTCCACCCACCGTCAACCCACCGGCCACTCCGGCTTCGCGGACCACCAGCCAGCCCCCCAGGGTGTACACCGCCAGGGTCGCCATCTGCGAGAGGGAGCGGTTCAGGAACGAGGTGGCCCCGAAGACGCGGGCCATCTGCACCTGGTTTTCGGCAAACTCCTCCAGGCCCTTTTCGAAGCGCTTCTCTTCATAGGCGTAGGTGTGGTGGACGTGGATCTCCGAGACGTGGGAGAGGGTCTCCTCGGTGCGGCGCGACAGATCGCGAAGCAGCCGGGGAGAGCGCCTGGCGAGGATCTCCAGGCGGCGGCGCAAGCCGGGCAGGAAGAAGAAGACCAGCGCAAAGAGCCCTCCGGAGGCCAGGCCCAGGCGCCAGTCCAGGCTGCTGACCAGTCCGAAGCCTGCCAGGAGGGTCACGGCGCAGCTCAGGGGGACCAGGACCACCTTCGAGAGGAAGCCTCCCAGTTGCTGGACCTCGGGGATGATCCGCGACATGATCTCTCCGACCGAGTTGCGCTGGAAGAAGCCCGGGCCCAGCCTCAGCACGTGGCGGAACAAATCGCCTCGGAGCTTGGACAGGATGCGCTGGGTGGTCGAGGCAAAGAGGATCTCGACCTGATAGTCCAAGGCGTGGGTCAACAGGAAGACTCCCAGGTAGAGGGCGGCGTAGCGGAAGAGCAGGTCCGTCGAGCCGCTCTGGAGACCCTGCTGGATGGCATCGTCGATGATCCGACCTTCCAGGGCGATTCCGGCGAAGCCCAACAGGACCGAGACCACCACCAGCAGCATCAAGAGGGCCTGGCGACGGGTGTCGACGGCCAGGACGAAACCGAGCAGCTTCACCCGGAAGAAGGCCGGGCCAGGGTCAAGGCCAGCGCCAGCCCTGCGCCGGGGAGCCTCCGGTGGGGGATCTCCAGATCCACCCAGGCTTCGAACAGGTCCGGTGCGCCGCAGAGCTCTTCCAGTCGGGAGCGGCCCAGGGGACGACCCGGGGACTCTCGGACCAGGCGGCGCATCCGGGCTGCGAGGTCCGGTCGACCGATCCTGGCCTCCAGGGCCAGGAAGAAGGCGAAAGCCTTGCCATGCAGGACGGCTTGCCGGAAGGAGACCGAGGGGTGGGGCGGTTCTCGTCCCGGTCCGCCGCCCAGGCGGGTCGGCAGGTCCAGGCCTTCGCGATCCACCCAGCTCTGGACCAGGCGGCGATGGGCCTGACAGTGCAGTCCGGTGTGTTGGGTGAAAAGCCAGTCGGCGTACAGGCCCAGGCCCAGCCAGACCCAGCCGGGCTTGTCGGCCTCGGGGATGGCCTGGCCGAAGTACTGGTGGGCCAGTTCGTGGGCGACCAGCCATCGCCACCAGTCCTGGGGGTCTTCATCGGGGGGAAGCCGACCGTGCAGGGCCGCCAGGGATGGGCCCAGGGGAGTCCCTCCCTGGCGGGACGGATCCCCCGAGACCAGGCTCATCTGGGGGTAGGGGAAGACGCCCAGGGTCCGGGCCAGGAAGCCCAGGGCTTCGCGCCCCGCAGCCAGAAGCCGGGGAGCCCGTTCCTCCTCGCCAGGGCGGACGACCACCTCCAGGCGGACGGGCCTTCCGGCGGCCACGTCGGCGTGGAGCCGAGGCAGACCCTGGCCCAGGGCCAGAGCCAGGGTGGTGGCGGGGGCGAAGGGAGATTGAGGGCCGACCAGGGTCCACCCGGGGGGAGCCTGGAACCTCATGGACAGGTCCATCACCCCGTCCGGCTCCCCCAGCACCAGGGGGATGGCGGGTTCCAGGTAGCGGATTCCCTGGATGGCCGGGGGCAGGGTGCGGACCCGGAATCCCAGGTCCAGCCGGCCGGACGGCGAGCGCCACTCCAGGGGACCGGTGTGGGTCTGCCCCTCGAGGAGGAGTTCGACGCCCTGTCCTGCCGGGGGGAGGACTCGCGCTCCGGCCGGAGGCAGGCCCGTCGCCACGAGCATGCCTTGACAAGCCCCGGATTCGGGATCCAGCCGGCATTCGCCGTCCAGGTGCACCAGCGCCATTCCCATGGAATGCGCCGCGGGGCATGCAGATCCTTCCTGACGGGATGATCCGGGTCATTCCCGGGCCCCCGGCCCGAATCTATCCTGTCTCACGGTGGGCCGGGGGAGCAGTCCGGCCAGGAGGGACCTTGTTGCTGGACGCGCGACCCTTGCCTCGAGCCGGCCTGGTGCTGCGGCGGGAGCACGATGACTGGGCAGTGCTCTTCGATCCCGACACGGGCAGCGGCTTCGGACTGGACCCGGTGGGGATCTTCCTTTGGGAGAACATGGATGGTCGGCGCACCGTCGCCGACCTGGTCGGGGCGCTTCGGGAACATTTCGTCGAGGTCCCTTCCCAGGTGGCAGACGAGGTCCAGGGATTCCTGCAGGGCCTCCAGGAGCGCGGCCTGATCCTGCTCCCGTGACCCGGCGCCTCATGTCCACGCCTCGGGCCGTGGACCTGGTGATCACCAACCAGTGCAACCTGCGCTGTCGCTACTGCTATCACTTCGACGGCGCGGGGGATGTCGCCCAGGACCTGCCCCGCAGCGAGTGGAGTCGATTCTTCGAACAACTCGAGCGGCACGCCGTCCTGGAGGTCAGCCTCACCGGGGGCGAGCCCTTCGCTCGTCCGGACCTGCCGGAGATCCTCCAGGATCTGTCCCGGCATCCCTTGCGTTTCACGCTGTACACCAACGCCACGCTGGTCGGGGCGGAAGAGGCTCGCTTGCTGGCGGGACTGCGCAGGCTCCGGGCCGTGCAGGTCTCCTTGGACGCGGGCAGCGCGGACGGCCACGACGCCTGCCGCGGCGCTGGCAGCTTCGAGCGCGCCGTGCGCGGAATCCGGGCCATGCAGGAGTGCGGTCTGCCCCTTTCCCTGCAGGTCACCCTGCACCGCCTCAACGCCCCGGACCTGGAAAAGACCGCCCGGTTCGTCTTGGAGGACCTGGGCCTGCCCTCCTTCCAGATCAACTCGGTCTACGACATGGGCACCTGTTCCCGATATCGCGAGCAGATCTGCCTGGGGTTGGAAGAGCGCCGGGCGGCCATGATCACCCTGGAGGAGCTGGAGCGTCGCCATCCCGGCCGGCTTCGCGCCAGCGCGGGTCCCCTGGCCCAACTGCGTCGCTGGACGGCGATGGAGCGGGCTCGCAGGACAGGCGGGATCTGGCCTCAAGGAGGTCTCCTGGGTGCCTGCGGGGGCGTGTTCCGCAAGCTGGCCGTCCGGGCGGATGGAGCCATCATCCCGTGCAACCAGCTTTCGGAGCGGGTGCTGGGCTGGATCCAGCACGACGACCTGCGCGAGGTGTGGCAGCAGAGCCCGGAGCTGGAGCGTCTGCGCCGCCGGCAGGAGACGCGGATGCGGGATCTGCCCGGGTGCCGCGACTGCTCCTGGGCGGCCTGGTGCACTGGAGGCTGTCCGGCGGGTGGCGCCGAAGGATTCGGAACGGAGGATTGCCTGCGGGCTTTCCTGGAACAGGGAGGCCTTTCGATTGACCAGCTCGTCCCCTGAGGTTCGTCCTGGCTGGCCCCTGCGCACCCTCTACGCCTACCTGACCGAGGGCTGCAACCTGGCCTGTCGGCACTGCTGGCTGGCTCCCCGCCTGGATTCCAGCGGGGGGGAGAGGCCCGTCCTGGACCCCCGGCTTCTGGCCGAGGTCCTGCGCCAGGGGCGGGAACTCGGCCTGGAGTCGGTCAAGCTGACCGGAGGGGAGCCCTTCCTGCATCCCGAGATCCTCCGCATCCTGGATCTGGTTCGAGCCCAGGGCCTGCAACTGGCCCTGGAGACCAACGGCACCCGGGTCACGCCCGAGCTGGCCGCTGCCGTGGCCTCGTGCCGGAAGCCCTTCGCCTCGGTCAGCCTGGATGGGGCCGACGCCGCCTCGCACGAATACGTCCGGGGGGTTCCCGGCTGTTTCGAGAAGGCTCGGCAGGGCCTTCGGATGCTGGGGGCGGCCGGGGTGCGCACCCAGGTGATCCTGACCGTGATGCGGCACAACGCCGGGCAGTTGGAGGCCGTGGTCCGGATGGCCGAGGACCTGGGAGCGGGTTCGGTCAAGTTCAACGTGGTGCAGCCTGCCGAGCGGGGCGAGGCCCTGCACCGCACCGGGGAGGCGCTCTCGGTGCGGGAGCTGGTGGAACTGGGGCATCGGGTGGAGCACGAGCTCTCGACCCGGACGGCTTTGCGCCTGCACTTCTCCTACCCGATGGCCTTCCGCTCGTTGCGCCACATGTTCCATCCCGACGACGGAATCGGCTGCAGCACCTGCGGGATCTTCCGGATCCTGGGCCTTCTGGCCGATGGCTCGTATGCCTTGTGCGGGGTGGGAAGCACGGTCCCGGAACTGCTCTTCGGCCACGCGGCCACCGACCCGTTGGCGCGGGTCTGGCTTGAGACCCCTGTGCTGAAGCAGATTCGCGACGGCTTGCCGGACCGGCTGGAGGGCGTCTGTGGGCGCTGTCTGATGCGTCGGCGCTGTCGTGGAGCCTGTCTGGCCCAGAACTACTACTCGACCCGCAGCCTGTGGGCTCCCTACTGGTTCTGCCAGGCGGCCGAGGAGGAGGGGATCTTCCCCGCCTCGCGCCTGGCGGAGGCGGCCCCGGCCGCCAACTGAATCCTCGGTGGCTTTCGGGCGCCGGGAAAGGAGGAACCGATGCCGATCTACCAGACCCCGACCCTGGTGGACCTGACCGAGGGCTCGCCGATCGGCGACTGCTCGGCGGGTTTCAACGAGTCGATCGATTGCATGGATGGCAAGGCGGAGTAATCCAACCACCCACCGGGCCGCGGGGTGAAGAACCTCGCGGCCCGGTTCGTCCTTTCAGCCTGCCGGCTCGAAGCGCTCCGGGTCGCCTGGACCCGGGAGGCTCAGCGCAGACCCGGGTTCAACTGCATCCAGGCCTGTCGGACCCCCTGGATGGCTTCGTTGATGGGGGCCACCTTCGCGCGGGAGGGGATCGGCAGGTACAGCTCAGGTCGCGAGTCCTTCCATTCCTGGGCCTGGGTCAGCACCAACTGGAACTGTTCTCGCGGGTTGATCACGCCCCGATCCAGGGCCTGGCGCAGCAACAGCGAGTTCTCGGCCAGGTTCAAGAGCGCCTGACGGGCTCTGAGATCCGCCTGGTCGGGGCGCAGGGGCTGGTTTCGCACCTCGACCCAGAGGGCCTGGGCCAGGTCGTCCAGCCGCCGGGCGGTGTTCTGGACGCCCTCCGAGGTCATCATCTCCTGGCTCACCGGGAAGTCGTCCGCCAGGTTCGGGTTGTGCAGCGGCAGCCCGGAGAGCTGGGAGAAACGCGACAGGGTTCCCTGGAGCTGGTCGAGGTTGGCCGGGGTCACCCGCGGCAGCGTGTAGAGGCTCCGCACCGGGTTTCCCTTGGCATCCAGCTCGACCAGGCTGACCGCCACCAGGTCCCGGCTCTGGATCGAGAGCACCTCGCGGCACACGCGGGCCTGGGCCGGTTGGTCGTAGTGCATCGTGGCCAGTTGCATCTGGTCCAGTCCGTTCTGGCGGCGCAACTGGTTGAGCCGTTGCACGACCTCCCCTTCGTCCGGATGGATCGGGGTGGTGGTCGGGCCCACGACCAGGACCAGCATTCTCTCGGGTGCCAGCGTGGTCGGAGCGGCCTGCGTCGCCGCAGCCAGGGCCAGCACCAGGATCAATCCGATAGAGCAGATCTTCTTCATCATCAGCGGTTCACCGGGGTCAATAGAGGTTGGGGGACGGTCCCGGGGACCGTCCTGGGAGGTGGCACCGGCGTCAGCACGGCGGCCGGAGGGGTGGAGGGAGGCGGCACGGGGGTCAGCACCGCTCTCGGGGCAGGGGCTCTCGGTGTCGGGCGGGGGGGGACCGCGGGGCGGGTGGGGTTGACGGGCAGCCGGACCTGAGGCAGTTCGGTGGGCACTCGAGGCCAGGAGGGGTTGGCAGGGAGGCTGGGCTCGGGAGGCATCCTGGGGGCCGGGGGCGTGAGGGGAGGAGCCGGCGGGAGCGAGGGCAACGGCGCCTTCTCCAAGGCGATGGCCAGGGTGGTCCGCCCCCCGGCCTGGACCCGGGTTCGGACGGACTTCTCGCGGAAGCCGGCAGCGCGGACCAGGAAACGGTGCTCGCCGGGCTCCAGGTGCAGCTCCCGGGGGGTCTCCCAGGATTCTTCCGCAGAGGCCAGCAGGAACTCCTCGGGACCTTGGACCTTCAGCACCAGGGTTCCCGGAAGCGGAGAGAGGGTCAGGGCCACCAGGCCCGTCTTCCCCTCTTCAAGGCGCACTTCGCGCCGCACCTCGCGGTGTCCGGTCAGGCGGGCCACGACCTCGACGCGTCCCGGATCCAGGTCCTTGAGGGTCAGGTCGCTGCGTCCGACGGCCTTCCCGTCCAGCGTGATCTCGGCCCCCTGCGGGACGGTCCGGACTTCCAGGGCGGTCTGCCGCTCCGCCAACCCCGTCGTCCACCACAACCAGACCGCGGCGCCCAGGACCAGGGTCGAGAGCAGCAGGGCCGATGCGGAGGGTTTGGAGCCGGGGGGGGCAGCGATGGTGGGGTCGACCTCCTTGCACGGTTGGACACCCGGAGAGCCTCCGGGGTTGCTCTCGTCGAAGGTCCATTCGCCTTGCAGCATTCCGGTCCCTCGAGAACAAGGCGCGGGGGGGGAGAAGGAGCGTGCGCTTGGAAGAGAACCGCCAGATGGCTGTCAAGCTCAAATCCCGCCTCGGAGCCCCGGGACGCTGATGGGGACATCCCGGACCCGGCTCTGGTCACTTCTCGGCTTGCTGGTCGTGGTGCTCCTGGCCGGAGTCTTCGTGTGGCGGACGCCCGCCCCGCGGCTTCTTCAGGCCCGGGACCAGGCTCGCCGGGCCTGGGAGATCCGCCACGTCCAGGGCTTGGAGGAGGCGCTGGAGGTCCTGGCGGATCATGACGACGCCCAGGCCTCCCTGGTTCGCGCCCGGGTGGCCTTCCTGCAAGGCCGCCTTTTGCCCTGTCTGGACCTGCTGGCGGGGGATGCGCGAGAGGACCAGGAGGGATGGGATTCCCTGCGCGAGCAGGCCTGGGAGGCCTTGGCGCTGGACGTGCCCTGGCCTGCCACGGTGCCCTCCTGGGTGCGCCTGGCCGAGGGGGACCTGGTCCGGGTGGTCGACGACGGGGGCTCGGAGGGGCTCTTCCTGGAGGCCTTCGGAGAGCGCCAGGGGCTGCACGGCCCCCTGAGATGCGAACTGCAGCGCCCCGAGGGGACCCGCCTGCGCGAGGATCGCCCCCTGCGCGTTCCCTTGGGGGGATCGGCCCGCCTGGAGGCCGTGAAGATCGGCGCAAGCGGCTTTGTCCGGGTCGAACACCTCCGACAGGGCAGGCGGACCTTGGACCTGGGAACCAGGGCGCCCTGGGGATTGTTGTTGTTCCGATTCCAAGGCGCCAGCGCGCCCACCTTGGAGGGGGCGACGGTTCGGATTCCGGCCGAGAAGGGCCGCAAGGTGCAGCGCTGGACCTGGGAGGACGGCGGGTTCCGGCTCGGGGACTGACTGTCCTGTTCCCACTCCAGGTTGACGGAAGTCCTTCAGGAAATCCCCTGGCCTGGTCTTTTCGCAGGAGCCGAAACCGACCCCACGAAAGTCTGGGTTTGGGTCGAGTCAGGGCTTTGAGGGCCTGCAATCGGGCCGTTCCTCGGCCCGGTCCAGGGTCCGGGCCCCCGAAGGACCCGCAGGAGGATGACAGTGAACAAGACATTTGTCGTGGCCTTCTCGGCCTGGATGCTGGTTGCGACGGCATGTGGCCCCAAGCCCGAGACGACGACCACGTCGATCCCCGGCGGCGGCACGGTGACCACCACCCAGCAGCAGGACCAGACCCGGGTCACGGTGGAGGGCCCCGAAGGCCAGGCCGCCCTTGTCACCACCGAGAAGGACGGGCACTCGCAGGGCAGCATGACGGTTCGAGGGCCTGAAGGGGACACGACCTACAGCGCCAGCAACAAGGTGGACGAGTCGGCCTTCTCGGTTCCCTTCTACCCCGGAGCCAAGGTGGAGGGCGGCAGCCAGCACGAGGTCGCCGGTCCCGAGGGCAAGACCTCCAGGATGGCCACCGCCGAGCTGTCGACGACCGATCCGGTGGACCAGGTGGTCGACTTCTACGTCGGCAAGCTGCCGTCCGCCAACAAGATGGACAGCACCGTCGAGGGCCAGCGCACCGTGGTGTTGGTGCCCGAGAACCCCGAGCAGGGGACCTCGGTCACCATCGATCAGGAAGAGGGAGGCGTGACCCGCATCGTCCTGGTCGGACAGGGCGACTGAGGGCCTCGCGGGCCCGCAGAGGCCCGCTCCTGGACCCTCCGGCTCCGGAACAGGGCATCCCCGGGGGCTGGCCTCCAGGCAGCATCCTCCTGGTCGCTGCGGGCGGGTCCGCAACGCCGTCCTGGGCAGCGAGAGGACCGGACGCTCCCGGCCATCGCCTTGGGGAAGTCGCTTGGGTTGCGGGTTCGGCCTGGTCGCGGTCTCTCCGGAGGCGGAAGCGTAGGGAGGATTCGTGGAAGTCGTCGCAGCCCTGTTCCTGGGGTTCCTTCTGCCGGGCTGGAGCCTGGGTCGCCTGGCCCGCAGTCCGGCCCCCTGGACGGGAGCCCTGGTCTTGAGTCTGCCCTTGTTCCTGGCCACCGTCCTGGGGATGCAGGCTTTGGGGCTTCCTCTGCAGGCTGGCCCGGTGGCCCTGGTCCTGGGCGCTTTCGCGGCTGTTGCCTGGTTGTTCTCAGGGAAGGCCACGGTCGTTTCCCAGGGTCCTCGGTCCCAAGCTCCTCCTTCTGCTTCCGCTCGTCCTCATGGCGGGCCTGCTGCTGCTGCGAACGGCCTTGCAGCCCCTGGCCTATGTCGACAACCTGTGGCGTTGGGATTACCTGGCCGTGCTGGTCGGACAGAGAGCTTCGCTGGATTTCTATCCGCCCGTCTCGCACGTCGATTACCTGGTCTACCCCTATGCGGACGGCATCCCCCCGACCGTTTCATTGTGCTACTGGTTCTTGTATCAGGTGGCGGGGCACCATGAACCTTCCATCACCTCGGGCTTCTTGCTCCTCCAATACCTGAGTCTGGCGGCTCTCACCTGGCGCCTGGGTGCGCGACTCTTCGGGCCGTGGGCCGCGAGCTTCGCGGTGGGGGCCCTGGCTTCTTCGCGATTGATGTTCCGTGCCGTGGCAGTGGGACACGAAACCGGCTTGACGGCCCTGGCCCTGGTGGGAGCTTTGGATCTCCTCGTTCTGGCCCGCGACCGGGAAGGCGACTGGAAGCCCCTGGCGCTGGCCGCCTTGGCCCTTTCCACAGGCCCCAACAGCCGGGAATACGCCCTGGCCTTCTTGCCCCTGGCGGCCGTGGCTTGCCTTTGGCTCCGGCTGCCGGCCCGCTCCGTCGGGTTCTTCCTGACCCTCGCCACCCTCTTTTCGGCACCCTGGTACCTGCGCAACTGGGTTCGGACCGGGAATCCCGTCTTCGACAATCCTGCGGGAGGCTTCTTTCCCGGGAATCCCGTGCATTTGGCCATGCTCGAGGCCTATGCTCACTTCTGGCGCCTGCAGGCGGCTCAGGCCGGGGTCCTGGTTCGCTACGGGACAGAACTCGTCCTGACCGCCCCCTTGCAGGTGCTGGGCCTGGCCTTCGCGGGCCTGACCTGGCGCCGGACCTGGTTCTTGACCTTGGGGGTCCTGGGGGTGGGGGCTCTGTGGTCTCGCAGTGCACCCTTCACCGCGGCAGGTGGAGAGTGGGCGATGCGGGTCCTGGCGCCGGCTCTGCCCCTGGCTTCGCTTCTTCTGGCCGCCGGGGTCGAGAGGCTGGCCCGAAGCGTCGGTTTCGTTCGGGTCCTGGCTGGAGCCTTGCTGGCAGCGGCCTGTCTGTGGACCTTGCCCTTTGCCCTGACCTGGGCGACGCCTCCGGAGGAGGTCCCCTTGGCTCACTGGGGCGGGGCGGCGCTTCACTCCAGTCCGCCCGTGCCCCGCCGCTATCGTGAGATGGCCCGAGACGTGCTGGCGCGGGTGCCTCCGGGGGGCCGGATCGTCTCCCACCGCCACGAGCTCGTCCCTCTGCTGGCCCCCAACGGGGTTTCCCTGGTGCCGGTCTGGAGTCCCGAGGTCCGCTTCCTCTTTGACCCTCGACTCTCCGAGAACCAGGCACTGGACCGCCTGGCGGCGGGGGGAATCCACTATGTTCTTCTCGCGGCCCCCGGCCAGAGCCTGGACCTGATCCTCCTGAACCAGTTCGCGTTCTTCTCGGAGGGCCCGCGTCATTGGACGCTTCTGAGCCAGGCCGGTGGCATGTTGCTGTACCGCCTGGATCCGGAGGGATCCTGATTCGGCTTGTCCGGGGGGCACAGGAGACCCACCCAGAGCGCAGAAGGTGCCCGCCGCCTTGAGACCTTGCCTCCTCGTCCTCCTCGGCCTGTCCATGCTGCTGGGCGCCGGACTGCGCCTTCATGATCTTGGCAGCCCCAGCCTGTGGATGGACGAGGGTTTCACCTGGATGGTTGCCAGTGCCCCGCTCTCGGAACTTCCTCAGCGGGTCACGGTCTTCGACAAGCACCCTCCACTGCACTACGCGGTGGCCCGCGCGGCGCTGCTGGCCGGAGGTCACTCCGAGTTCTGGCTGCGCCTTCCCTCGGCCCTGGCCGGGGTCCTGACGATCCCGGTGGTCTTCCTGCTGGCTCGTCAGCTCGGCTCCTCGGGCTCGGCGGCAGCCTGGCTGATGGCCGTTGGGGCCATGCACGTGCTTCTCACGCGCGACGGACGGGGCTATGGCCTGGCCACCTTGTGGGTGGCCCTGACCCTCTGGCTCTGGGTGCGCCTGCTGCACAGGCCCCGGCCCCTGGAGGTGGGCGGGTGGTTCCTGGCCGGAGTGGCCGCCTTCTATACCCATTACCTGGCCTTGGTGGTCCTCGCCTGGCAGTGGCTCCTGCTGGTCGGGGCCCGACCTCCCCAGGAGCGCGCTCGTTGGCTGGGAATTCCGGCGCTGGCCTTTCTGGCCTTCCTGCCCTGGCTCCCGACCATGTTGCGCCAGGCCGCCACCCCCTCCCCCGGTCATCCACCTCCGGCATGGAGCGCCCTTCTGGAGGTCCTTTATTCTCAGTCGGCGGGCTTCACCCTGAACTTCACCCCCTGGCGCTTGCCGGGCCTGCCCTCGGGGACCCAGGATTATGTGGCCTGGTATGCCGTCGTGCTGCTGGGGGGCCTGGCCCTGGCCTTCTCCTGGGGAGCCGGGCCTCTGGCCCGTCGCGTGTTGGGGGTCTTTGCGGGCACCGTCCTCTCGCTGCTGCTCCTCTCCAGGTGCACTGGCGCGGGCCTGTACGAGACCAAGTACACCGTGCTGGTCTCCCCGGCCTTCTGGGGCCTGGTGGCATGTGGGGTCGCCTGGTTCGGGCGTCGCTTCGGTCGGTCCGCCGGGGTGGCGTTGTTGGGCTTCTTCCTGCTTCTCAACCTGGCCTCGTCGCTCAACGCCGTGCTGCTGGAGGAGTGGCATCGCCAGGACCTGCGCGGAGCCACCGACTACCTGGCCCGTCACGCCCGCCCCGGGGATCGTCTGCTGGTCGTCTCGGGCTGGGCCCTGCCAGCCCTGGATTTCTATGCCCGCCAACTCCCCCCCATGCGGATCCACCCCATGGGGCCGCGCGAGGTCGCGGGGTTCAGCCCTGAACTGCAGGCCGGCGAGCGGGTGTGGCTTCTGCGGGCCAGTGTCTCGCTCTTCGACCCCCAGGACCGCGTCTTCACCCGCCTGCGGCAGGCCTGTCCCCCCCCGACCCACTCCTGGACGGCCTGGCGGAGGAATCGCGACCTGATGGTGGATCTGAAGTGCTTCGAAACGCCGGGATCCTGGCAGCCTGGGGGCTGAGATGCTCCAAGCCTGCCGCCTCGGCCTCATTGCGCTTGGGAGCCGTCCGCCTAAGGCGCCTTCCCCCGCGCCGCCTCCTCGTAGGGTTTGATGAAGGCCTGGGCCTTGGCCTTGGTGGACAGATCCGGGATCGGCACCGGCTCGTGGCGACCTTTGGCGGCGCGGATCTCCCGGGTCCGCTGGCGGCATTGTCCGGCCAGGTCCAGCGAGCGCCCCAGGATGCGCAGGGCCTCTTCGGGCGCGTGGAAGCCCTGGCTGTTGGCCGAGGCCACGTAGTCCCAGGACAACTGGGCCCGGCTCAGCAGGTCGCGGACCTCCTCGAGTTCCGCGTCCGTCGCCCCGTGGCGGGCGGCGTCGCCGATCTCCAGGTGGGCGGCGACCAGGACCTTCTCGGCCTGCTCTCGGGCCAGACGGGTGGCACGCTGGGGCTGGACGATGCTGTCGAAAAGTTCGGCCTCGCTCCACGGGTGGCAGACCTGGCAGGCTGCCAGGAGGTTGCGGGAGGGCGAACGCATCGAGTGGTCGGTGACCCGGGCGCTGCCCTCGGTGATATAGGGCATATGGCAGTCCGTACAGGAGATCCCGGCCTGGGCATGCGGACCTTTGTGGCTCAGTTCGTAGTCGGGGTGCTGCATCTTGAGCATCCGGGTTCCGCTGATGGGGTGGATCCAGTCCACGTGGCCCACTCGCGCGTAGTAGGCCTCGAAGGCCTCGGGGGTCAGGCCCTCGTCCCAGGGATGGGTCAGGTGGTTCTCCTTCTTGCCCTTGAAGTAGTACTCGACGTGGCATTGGGCGCAGACCAGGGTGCGCATTTCCTGGAGGCTTGCCGTCTCGAGATCCTTGCCCTGGCGGCGGAAGGCCTCCTTCAGTGCCGGACGGGTGACCCGCAGGTCCATGGTCTGGGGGGCGTGGCAGTCCAGGCAGGCGATCGCGTGGGTCGCCTCGGGTTTGTGAGGCTCGAAGTCCCGGGCGTAGTAGGCGGAAAGGCCCTCTCTGGCCATCAGGCGCGGCGCATCCGAACTCTTGCAGGCCCAGCAGGCGGCCGGAGTCTCCTCGTCGATCCGAGGGGTCCCGCGGACATCCTCCACCGAGTGGACGTGCGAGCGTGGCCACTTCCAGGCTCGGGCGAAGGGAAAGCCGGCCCAAAGGACGGCCAGTCGGGGGCGTTCGACCAGATAGTCGCGGACCTGCTCATACAGGAAGGCGGGGGCTCCCGCGGGGTCCCGGCTGGACTCCCAGGCCAGGGTCTGTCGCGGGAAGGAACGGCTCCAGCGCTCGGGACTGACCTCTTCAGCCTCCAACGGCTGCATGAACTGAACCCGGACCATCCGGGCCTCCACCCGGCGCTGGTTGATCGAACGGGCCAGCATTCCCAGGCCCAGGGCCAGCAGGATGGCCAGGCCCAGCACCAGCCAGCCGGGAAGGAGGGGGGATCTTGGTGTCGGATTCGTCATCGGGGCTCTCCGGGAACGCCCCCGGAGGGCGCGGGTTCGCTCTCCCTCCGTCGCCAGGTGAAGGAACGGGCCACGCCCCAGGTCACCGGGATGGGGAGCGTGTGCAGGCCCTCGAAGTCGGTGGGATCCAGGACCCAGTCCAAGGTGATCACCAGGGTGCCGGGAGGGAGTTCTGCTGCCAGGCGGGCCCCCAGCCGACGTCGGGTCCCTTCTCCGAACGCGCTGGAGGCCAGGTAGTAGAGGTCTCCGGCAGGCCAGGGCGCCTCCAGGAAGTCGCCGACCGTGAAGTCGACCTCCAGCCCCAGGTCGGCCGCGGCCAGGCGCGCGCGCTCGACCGATTCCGGGAAGAACTCCAACCCGCTGGCCGCGAAGCCTGCCAGACAGGCGGCCAAGACCGTCAGTCCCCTCCCCGACCCCAGATCCACGAAGCGGCTTCCCGGGCAGAGCCCGCTGTGCTCCAAGAGGTGCAGGAGCGACGAGACGGGTGTTTCACCATAGGCCAGGGATTCCGGGGTGGCTCCCTGCACCTCCAGGGCCATCCGGTCGAAGTCCAGCCCTCGGAAGCGCCGCCGCAGGACCCGTCGAAGACGCCACCAGCCGGCGCGGCGTGCTCCCAGGCTGAGCAGCTCGTACAGGCAGATCGAGGCGTTCCAGGCCAGCTCGCCCGGGAAATCCATCCAGCGACTCCGGTTCGGCACGGGGGCCCTTTCCGCACGCGGGCCGGCTCCGCCTGCCCCCAGCCACCGTTTGGGAGGGGTTCAGGACCCGGCCTCCATCTCGTCTTGGAGCTCGGCGGCCATTTCCGGATAGAGCTTCCAGGTGCATGCGGGACACAGGCCGTGGCTGAAGGTGGCCTCGGTGCGGGCTTCGATGTAGCGCTCCAGGCGTTGCCAATAGCCCTCGTCGTCCCGGATCTGCTTGCAGTGGCTGCAGATCGGAAGCATCCCGGAGAGGGTCTTGACCTTCTCGAGGGCCTCGCGCAGTTGCGATACCAGCAACTGGTTCTCTTCCAGGGCCTTCAGGAGGCGGGCCTGGTTCTCCTTGCGCCGGCTGATGTCCCGCGTGATGCCCAGGATCTCCGCGGGGCGCCCCTGGCGGTCCTGCATCCGCGTGGCCGTGATTTCGGTCCAGATGGTCGAGCCGTCCCGGCGCTTCTGCAGGATTTCCTGGGAGATGAACTCGACGGGATGCCCCGCGCACAGTTCCCCCAGCGCCCCCAGTACCAGGGGCAGGGATTCCTCGGCGATCAGTCCCTCGAACCCCGTGTGCTGGCACTCCTCCGGGGTGAAACCCAGCAAGGTGTGGATCGAAGGGCTCACGTAGGTGATCCTGCGGCTCTCCAGATCCAGGGTCCAGATCACGTCCACGGCATGGTCGGCCAGCAGGCGGTGGCGCTGCTCGCTGGCGCGCAGCTCCGCCTGGGAGCGGTGCAGCTCGGTGGTGTCCATCGAGAAGGCCACCAGCATGTCGTCGACAACCAGCGCGCTGGTCAGCATCCGCAGGACCCGGCCGTTCCGGCAGGTGAAGTCGTGCTCGAACGAGTCCAGTGGGGGGACGGCGCCCTTCAGGCGTTCCAACTCGCCCAGCCAGGCCTCCGGGGCTGGCGACATCCGGGCCTGCCACTCCTTCAGGGTGGGCAGATCCTCCTGGCTCCAGCCGCAGGCCTGATGGAAGTTCTCGTTGAGGGAGACCACCTGCGAGCGGGGGGGGAGGGTGGCGAGGAGGATGCTGGCAGGAAGGCTGTCGAGGAGCTTGCACAGAAGGGTTTCGTCAG
>Ga0334898_1001517_pt1 | contig 25131 bp, 20 predicted proteins | sample GraSluR3_MG_10_FD_207228 | JGI IMG/M metagenome (GOLD analysis project Ga0334898, IMG submission 207228) | Sludge microbial communities from methane-producing bioreactor in Wageningen University, Netherlands - Granular Sludge_3_08-R3 | ecosystem: Engineered > Bioreactor > Anaerobic >... | reverse complement strand
AGAGCGCGGTGGTTCTCTGCAAGGGAAACATTATCACCACCGAAGACCTGCCTCCCAGTGTGGTTACCGGTGAAGAGGGAACCTATATTAAGATCGATCTCGGCGTCAGCATGGAGGAAGCCGAGAGGGTGATTATCGAAAGTACCCTGAATTACTGCAATGGTAACAAGAGCAGGACCGCCGAGGTTCTGGGCATTGGCCGCAAGACCCTGCACCGAAAAATCAGCGAGTACGATATAAACGAAATATAGAGATGTATGGTGACACAAGGAGAGCTTTCAACGTTCTTCTATTCGCTGTAAAAGGGCTCTTCATCAAAGTAGTAATCCCCGGTAAAGACGTACTGAGCGCCGCCGGTAAGGAGGATTTCTCCTTCGGGATCCTTCCATTCAATGTAAAAATCATCCTTTCCGCAGCGGGTCATCAATGAGCGGCTGGTAAAGCCCCTGACCGCCGCCGCCACCGCCGCCGCCCCGGCGGCAAGGCTTGTCTCCTGGAGTCCATATCCTTTTTTCCACCAGGGCCAGAAGGAGATATCGTCATCGGAATAGAGCTGGATAAAAAGGGGATGAAACTCCTTCGCAAAGAGCCCGGCCTTTGCCAGGGCCTTTCCTGTTTGCTTTCCCTTTTTAGGGGGAGTGCTGAAAAAGAGGGCCCCGAACAACTGGTATACTACTACGGGGGTGACCGGAAAGGTCCTTCCCTCCAGGGAAAGATAACTCCCCGTATCCGTACTGATCATCTCCTTCAGTCTGTTCCCCTCCACATCCAGCGGAGTTCCCAGGGAAATCCGGAAGTTGGCGCTGTCGATGGCCTCGACGCTTTTTATTCCCTCCGGGGTGGATATGGTAATGGCCCTGGTTCCTGCAAAACCGGAGTCGAAAAGGTATCTGGCTGCACCCAGAAGGGGATCAAAAAAGTTTTTCAGCTCTTCTCCCCGGGGATTGAAACAGCGGAGGTCGGCTCCTGCCTCGGGATGGTCCAGCAGAATTGCCACCCCGTTGGCACCGATACCCCGGTGCCTTCGGCACATGCTGCGGACAATTAAGGGAAGAATCTCCTCGTCCGGCAGGGCATCTCCCATGAAATTGACGAGGAGCGTGTCGTTTTTTCCAACCCTCAATTTGTAAAACGGAAGATTCACTAATGTTCCTCAAGAAGCTTTTCATGTAAGGTCCTGATTGCCTGATCGGCGTACTCATCCGGGACAACGCAGGAGAGGTTAATATCCGAAGCCCCCAGGGAGACCATCTCGATGGGGATTCCCTCCAGTGCGGAGAAAGCCCGTGCAATGAAGGCTGAGTCCCGCCACAGGTTAAAACCTACCATGCAGATGATGCTGGTTTTCTGTACAATCTTTACCTGACCCAGTTTTTCCAGCTCTTCGCTGATTTCCTTGAGGTACCTGGTATTGTCGATGGTCATGGAGACGCTGACCTCGGAGGTTGCTACAAGGTCGACGGAGGTTTTATAGGTGTTGAAGACTGAGAAAATCCTGCTCAGGAAACCATAGGCGTTCAGCATCCTGGAGGAAGAAATATTCATGAGGGTTACATTTTTTTTTCCGGCTATTGCCCGCAGCCCGCTGCCGGACACTTCGGCGGATATCAGCGTCCCTGAATGTTCCGGGTTTCCGCTGTTCTTTACCCATACGGGAATTCCGTGACGAATAGCAGGCTGAATTGTGGATGGATGCACTACCTTTGCACCGAAAAAGGCGAGCTCGGCGGCTTCGTCGTAGGTAATCCTGTCGATTGTTCTGGCACCTGCCACAAGCCGCGGGTCGGATGTTAGTATCCCGTTTACATCAGTCCATATCTGTACTTCGTCGGCCTTGAGGGCGGCCCCGAAGATAGCTGCAGTGTAGTCGCTGCCACCCCGTCCCAGGGTAGTGGTTGTGCCTTCGGCAGTCCTGGATATAAAACCCTGGGCGATAATAAGGCGACCCCTGTGGGGCTTTACGTGTTTCTTTATTGCCTTGTTCGTCGCGTCAAAGTCAGGAGCGGCACAGGTATAATTATCATCCGTGATAATGCACTCCCTGGAGTCAATCCACTGGGCATCCATTCCCCGGGCCAGAGCACGGTAATAGATGATTGTAGTTGACAGAAGTTCTCCGAACGCAAGTATTGCATCACGACTCCGGGGACTGCATTCGTGCAGGAGACTTGAACCGCGAACCAGGGCAATCAGTTGGAGATAGAGCTCATCGATAGCCCGGCGGCAGTCGTCACGCTGCTGACCGTTCAGGAAGTCTTCCGCTACGGAGAAATGGGTGTCCTTCAGGATGGTCAGTTCTTTTTCAGCCTCGCTGAACATACCCTTTTCGGCAAGATCGGTAATGGCAACCAGGGCATCAGTGGTTTTCCCCATTGCCGAGGATATAAGAAGAGGTGCGCTGTCGAGCTGTTTCTCCGCGATATCCAGGGCACGATCAATATATTCACCGTTCTGGACTGAGGTTCCGCCAAATTTCATAACCACCATATCATGCTCCTTCAGGTAACCGGCACTGGTAAAAAAAATGATTTTTCTCTAGTACCATTTTGAAAAACCTGTGTCAATGTGTCGGGATTTTCCCGTCCCTGAGGCGGTCCTCCTTGCTTGATCTTTTCTTTTCCAGCGGGGATAATTCGCTTACGTAAGCAAGGAGGAAAACGATGGCTGACTACAGCAAAACAATAGAGGCTTTCCGGGATTCCCTGAAAAAGAGTACGGAATTCAGGCCAAGGGTGGGGGTAATCCTGGGATCGGGTCTTTCGAAAATTGCCGATTCCCTTTCCGGAACAGCGATTGATTACTCAGAAATACCTGAAATGCCGGAGCCTACTGTTGAAGGCCATCGGGGCTTCCTGAAAATCAGCAGTAATTTTGCTCTTCTTGCCGGGCGTTTCCACTACTATGAAGGACACGCCATACATGATGTAGTCAAACCGGTACTCCTCTTGAAAGCCCTCGGGGTGGAACGTCTTATCGTAACGAACGCCGCGGGGGGGATTAATCCCGGCTTTGAACCGGGACAGATCGTATTGATTCGGGACCATATAAACCTTATGGGGACTAACCCGCTTATCGGTCCGAACAATGAGGACGGGGGCCCCCGGTTTCCCGACATGAGCGATGCCTACTCCCGGTCTTTGAGAAAGCGAATTGTCACCCGAATGGAGCATTCCCTCACTGAAGGGGTCTACGCAGGCTTGAGCGGTCCCTGCTACGAAACCCCGGCGGAAATCAGAATGCTTGAAAGGCTCGGAGCCGACATGGTGGGAATGTCGACGGTACCGGAGGTCATTATGGCTAATTACCTGGGAATCAGGACCGTGGGGTTCTCCTGCATAACCAACATGGCCGCCGGAATTCTCGATCAGCCCCTGAGCCACCAGGAAGTTATCGAGACCGCCGCCAGGGTGGAGACCCGATTCCGGGAAATTGTCGAAAACGTTATGGAACTGCTTGCCTCGGAATGAGAATCCAGGACTATTTTCTGCCCCATATTGTGGTTAACATCGCCGATGCCGTTGCAGAAGCTTCGGGCAACGAGGTTTTCTTCATAGGGACCATCAACGACGAGGGCCTTGTCTCATCTGTAATGATCGGTGCCCGGGGAAACCGGATCTCCGTCCCGGCTCTGAGCCCCTACCTGGAAACGGCGGATGTGGTTATCCATAATCACCCCTCCGGGAACCTCACCCCCAGCAGTGCCGATCTGGGAATTGCCTCCTACCTGGGTAACCGGGGGGTGGGTTTTTACATTGTCGACAACCATGTCAGCGATATCTATGTGGTGGCCGAAGCGGTCATGGAATCGGAGATTTCCCACCTTGATTCGGCACGGCTCTCCGGTCTGCTTCTTCCGGAAGGCCCTCTGGCGGGGGAGATCCGTTACGAGAAGCGGGATTCCCAGATTGCCATGGTCGAAGAGGTCTGTCGCAGTTTTAACGAGAATGATGTCAGCCTGATCGAAGCAGGGACCGGGGTGGGAAAATCCTTTGCCTATCTGGTACCGGCCATCGCCTGGGCGGAGAAGAACCGCCAGCGGGTGGTGATTTCCACGGGCACAATCAACCTTCAAAACCAGCTTCTGGACAAGGATATTCCCACAGTTCTGAAAATCATGAAGTCAAAGGTCTCCTGTGCCCTGGTAAAAGGACGGGGAAACTATCTGTGCCTGCATCGGCTGAACGAAGCCCTGGAAGAGGATTCCCTCTTTCGCGAGGAGGGGCATGATCTTGAATCCATAAGGGCATGGGCAGGGGTCACAGAGTCCGGTTCCCTGAGTGATCTTCCTATTCTGCCTCCCCGGGACCTGTGGAACCGGATCAACTCCGAGGCAGATTCCTGCCTGGGACTTCGCTGCCGTCATCGGGAAAACTGCTTTGTTATCCGGGCCCGCCGCACGGCCGCCGCCGCTCAGGTGCTTGTGGTCAACCATCACCTGCTTTTTTCAGATCTCGCCCTGAGGCTGGAGGAGCTCGGTTTCGAGGGCACAGCGGTACTGCCGCCGTTTCATAAAATCGTCTTTGACGAGGCTCATAATGTGGAGCGCAACGCCACCTCTTATTTTTCAACCAGCCTCGGGCGCCTGTCCATTTACAAACAACTCTCCCGGCTTCTCCGCCGACGCAGGAACCGCAGCTTCGGAGCCTTGATCAAGATAGAAGCCTTTCTTCCGGATACCCGATTAAGCTCCCAGGCCCCTCAGGCAATCAGCAAGCTGCGGGAGGTTCTGGAAGCGGCGGAGGAGAGCATACTGCCCCTCATGTCCGGGGCGTCGAGTTATCGTCTTCGGGGAACCGCTGTTCCCGGCGACGAGGAAGGGATTGATCTTGTGATTTCAAACCAGGTAGCTGCAATTCGCAAACCTCTGGGAGAACTCTATACCCTTCTCGGACGCATTGCCGAGTCTGTATCCGATGATGCCGGAGAGGAACCGGCCCTGCATGAGCTGAAGGTCATTCAACGGCGTCTGTCCGGTTTTCTCATGGTCTGCGATTCGTTCCGGGAGCGGGAAAACCGTCCTGACCAGGTTTTCTGGATCGAGACAAAGAGGATCGGCAGGGAGACTCATCTGTTTTTTACCGTCAGTCCACTGGAAGTCAGTTCTCTCATGCGGGATGCGGTGTATAATCCCTTCGATACCGTGGTTATGACTTCCGCAACCCTCACCATTCAGGAGAATTTCCGGTACTGGGAAGAGAGGATGGGGCTAAGCGAGTATCCCCATCATACCGGCCGTTTTCCCTCTCCCTTTCCCTATAAATCCAACGTCCTGCTCTGTGTGCCCCAGGAAGCCCCGGACCCGAAGGGGCCCGGTTATACAGATTTTGCCGCCCGTCTGGCACGGGACCTCCTCCTTGTGAGTGAGGGAAGGGGACTTCTGCTCTTTACCTCCTACGCCATGCTGAGGGAGGTATACGATTTTCTTGCCCCCCCGCTTGAAGAGGCGGGTATTGCGGTTCTGCGCCAGGGAGATGACGACCGAAGCAGGCTGCTGGAGCGTTTCAACAGCGATACGAGTAGCGTTCTGCTGGCAACCGAATCCTTCTGGGAAGGGGTGGACAGCCCCGGTGAAACCCTTACCCTGCTCATCCTGTTCCGGCTCCCCTTTACCGTACCCTCCGATCCGGTCCTCCAGGCCCGGATGGAAGCCATTGAAGCCAGGGGGGGGAATTCGTTTTTCCAGCTGTCTCTTCCCATGGCGGTAATGCGCTTCAAGCAGGGTTTCGGCCGCCTGATACGCTCCTCCTCGGACCGTGGGGCAGTGGTAATCTGCGATCCCAGGATACTGAAGAAAAACTACGGGGGAGTTTTTCTCGATTCTCTCCCCGCCACTCGACGTTGTTTTGGTACGAACGAGACGATTTTGCGGGAGCTTGAGTCTTTTCTGTATTCCTGAACAGCAACAAAAAAGCCTTCCGTCCTCGAGACAGAAGGCTTCGATAAAGATGCGGATTATCCGTATTATTCGATAACAGCCATGATATCGGACATCCGGACAAGGAGCATGTCCTTTCCGTCGACCTTTATTGTAGTGCCGGCATACTTGTCGTACATTACCTTTTCTCCAGCCTTTACCGTGATGCTTTCATCATCGCCGACAGCTTCTACAGTACCGGTCTGGGTTTTTTCCTGGGCAGTCTGGGGAATAAAGATTCCGCTTGCGGTCTTCTCCTCCACCTCTTCCAGCTTCACCAATACACGATCACCGATGGGATTAACCTTCATATCTTCCTCCTGATTCCAATTGTAATAGGATTTTTCCTTTTTGTTCGCAGTAGAATCACTGGAAATATACGGATCACGGCGAAAAGGGTCAAGGGCGGTTGTCAAAGAGCCCGGGCTTAAGTATTTTAATCCAAGGAGTTACTATGCATACCAGCACCAGATCCTTTCGGACAGGCAAGCGCTTTCTGGCCCATCACCGTCCGAAGATTGCTCTTGAGTATTTCCGAAAAGCCCTGCGAAGCTGCCCCGTGGATCAACGGCAGGAGCTGGTAAAAACACTGTTCTACACCGGTATCGTATTAAAAAAGATCGGGCTCCCCTCGTCGGCTTTGAAATCCTGGCTTACCGCCCGCAGTCTGGATAAACGCAGTTACGCCGGCAGGATGGCGGATCGCTATTTGAACGATTATGGTATGCTCCGGCAGATGAGCAGCGAGCTGGATGACTGGAACGCCTTCTATTCCGTACAGCTCAAAAAGTATCTGGAATCCAAGCGCAGCCGCAAAATAGGCAGCCAGGGCGAAAAAGACATGATCTGGGACCTTATCTTCGAGTACTGGCAGGGTATTGTGTACTCCGGGGTTCTGCGGGGAAAAACCAACAGCGAGAAGCTGGCTCTTTTTTCCGATGTGGAGATCATCTTTCCGTATTTTTCTCCCCCCGGGGAAAAACACGAGATTATCCACGTGAACTTCTTTTCCCGATCCAGGGTTTCTCCCGATGATCCATGTCCATGTCACAGCGGCTTACCCTACGGACAGTGCTGCGGACGCATTAAATGCGACGAAGAGCTCCTGTATGGTCTTTTTTGACGCAGTATAAGCGTATATATCTCTGATTGGGTAAATACGACACAGCGAAGTTTTTTTGTTATTCTGACTGTAATGGTAAAGTATTATAAATGTTTGTATTATAAGGAGTTATAAAATATGATAATTACTCCTGAGTTGGCATATAGATTGCATCTATATTATCAGGAGGCATAAATGGCCCAGAACAGACGATATAACGGCACACGAAACTCATACGACGACGAAAATGTCCTTTCCATGTACCTGAAGGAGATCAACCAGATCCCCCTTCTGACCCGCGAAGAGGAGGACAAGTACGCCAGAGCAGCCGCCAAGGACGACCAGTATGCCAAGGATATGCTCGTCAAATCGAATCTGCGCTTTGTGGTCAACGTCGCCAAGAAATACCAGAATCAGGGACTGCCCCTGACGGACCTGATAAGCGAAGGCAATATCGGTCTTATGAACGCCATAGAGCGTTTTGATGTGGAAAAGGGATACCACTTTATCTCCTATGCTGTCTGGTGGATCCGGCAGGCAATTCTGAAAGCTATCTGTGAAAAATCCAGGATGATCAGGCTTCCCCTGAATCGTGCGAATGAACTGGTACAGATAGAGAAAGCCAGGAAGGAGCTGCAGTCAGGCAAAGCCGAGGATCCTGAACTCAAGGAGATCGCCAGAGCAGTGAATATGGATGAATCCCACGTCCTTGATCTGATCAATATCGCCAGAGACCTGGTGTCCCTTGAAACCCCGGTGTACAACGAAAAGGATTCCTCTCAGCTGGGTGATTTCATTGAAGATTCCGGCTACGAGCATCCCGAGGATGCTGCCATTGAGCATTCCCTTATCGAGGATATCAATGAGGTGCTGAACACCCTTACGGATAAGGAGTCGGAGATAATTCAGTACCGCTTCGGACTGAACGGTTACAGCCCCCTTTCCTTAAAGGAGATCGGGGATAAGTACAACCTGACAAAGGAGCGCATCCGGCAGATAGAAAAAAAGGCCATCAAGCGGCTTCAGCACCCCTCCCGGAGTCAGTATCTCGAGGCCTATACGGCCTGATCTGTCCCACGGGTTGAATATAATGCCCCCAATTATCACATATGTGGTATCGGGGGCTTTTTTTTATTTCGCATTTCCTATATAGTTCGGAACTGGTAAGACCAATTATTTCGAGAATTCTGGCCGCTGGAAAAACAGTGGTAACATATATGGAGGATGAAAGCATCTATGGAGAAATTCGTCTATTTCTTCGGTAACGGCAGAGCCGACGGAAACGCCGGCATGAAGGAGCTTCTTGGAGGAAAAGGAGCGAATCTTGCTGAAATGACTAACCTCGGGATCCCTGTGCCCCCGGGGTTTACGCTCTCTACTGCGGTGTGCAGGGCCTATTATGAGAATAATCGGGACTATCCGGCGGGGGTATTGGATCAGGTTGATGAAAATCTGGACAAGCTCGAGCGGCTGATGGGGAAAAAACTGGGAGATCCGAAGGATCCCCTGCTGGTTTCCGTACGGTCCGGAGCCGCGGTGTCCATGCCCGGCATGATGGATACCATTCTGAATCTCGGTATGAACGATCAGGCCGTACAGGGACTAAGCTCTCAAACCGGCAATCCCCGTTTTGCCTGGGACGCCTACCGGCGCTTTATTCAGATGTTTGCCAACGTGGCCATGGGAATGGATATAAATGTTTTCGAGGAAATCCTGGCAAAAATGAAAAAGAGCAAGGGTGTCGAGCTTGATACCCGGCTCGATGCCGGAGACCTCGAGAAACTCGTCGGGCTGTATAAACAGGCGTATAAAAAACACAAAAAAGAGGAGTTCCCCCAGGATCCCAAAATGCAGCTCAAGGCAGCCATTGATGCAGTCTTTGGTTCCTGGAACAATCCTCAAGCCATTAAATATCGTAAAATTAATTCCATCGACGGTCTTCTGGGCACCGCAGTCAATGTTCAGACCATGGTCTTTGGCAATTTTGGAGATACCTCCGGTACCGGAGTCTGCTTTTCCCGGGACCCTTCCACCGGAAAAAACGTATTTTACGGCGAGTATCTGATGAACGCTCAGGGCGAGGATGTGGTCGCCGGAATCCGTACCCCCGAGCCCATCTCCACATTGAAGAAAACGAATCCCGATGCCTACCAGAAGCTTGTAGCCCTGAAGGACCGGCTGGAACAGCACTATCGCGACATGCAGGATATGGAGTTTACCCTCCAGGAAGGGGATCTCTATATTCTTCAGACCCGAAACGCCAAAAGAACCGGCGCGGCGGCGGTAAAATGCGCCGTTGACATGGTAGACGAGAAGCTCATCGATGAGGAGACTGCGGTAAGCCGGGTAAGTCCTGCCCAGCTTGACCAGCTTTTCCATCCCAATATCGATCCCAAGCAGAAACAGGTAATGGAGCTGATAGCCACGGGACTGAACGCTTCTCCCGGAGCAGCCACCGGGCAGGTTGTCTTTTCCGCTGAAGAAGCCGAACGCTGGGTAGCCGTCGGACAGAAGGTGCTGCTGGTACGGAAAGAGACCAGCCCCGAGGACATCGGCGGAATGCATGCCGCCGAAGGTGTTCTTACCTCCACCGGCGGAATGACCTCCCATGCGGCGGTTGTTGCCCGGGGTATGGGAACTCCCTGTGTCGCAGGCTGCAAGGATGTTGTCATTACCGGTAAAAGCTTTACCGTAAAGGGGAAAAAATACAAGGAAGGCGACTGGATAACCATTAACGGAACAACGGGAAATGTCTATTCCGGAAAGGCTGTGCTTTCGGTTCCCAAAATGACCCAGGACCTTACCCGCTTTTTAAGCTGGACCGACACAATCCGCAAGGCTGCTGAACGTCCTGGTCTCAAGGAAAAAGGCATCGCTATCCGGACAAACGCGGACCAGCCTAACGATGCCAAGGTTGCCCGCGCCTTTGGAGCCGAAGGTATCGGCCTCTGCCGAACGGAGCACATGTTTTTTGACGATGGTAAACTGGAGATTTTCCAGGAGATGATTGTTTCCGACACTCTGGAAGACAGAAAAGCGGCCCTGAAAAAACTGCTTCCTCTGCAGAAGAAAGACTTTACCGGTATTTTCAAGGCAATGGATGGTCTGCCCGTTACCATTCGGCTCCTTGATCCGCCCCTTCACGAGTTTGTTCCCTCCACGGTCAAGGACATCAAGACTATTTCTGAAGAACTGGGAATCAAGCCCGCGAAACTCAGGGAGAAAATTGCAAATTTAAAGGAAGCGAATCCCATGCTCGGTCACCGGGGATGCCGCCTTGGAATCACCTATCCCGAAATCTACGAAATGCAGGTCGAGGCAATAACCCTGGCTGCCTGTGATGTAGTGAAGTCCGGTGGAAAGATCTTCCCGGAGATAATGATTCCGCTGGTTGGGACCCGGGAAGAGACCCAGATTATGCACGACCGGATTGAAGCCGTGGTACAGGATGTTCTGACCCGACGAAAGATGCGGATAGACTACTCCATTGGAACCATGATAGAGATTCCCCGGGCTGCGATGACCGCCGATGAGGTAGCGGAGCACGCTGATTTCTTCTCCTTCGGGACCAACGACCTGACCCAGATGACCTACGGCTTCTCCCGGGACGACGCGGGAAGCTTTATTCCCCTCTACCTGGAACAGAATATTATGCACCACGACCCCTTCTCCAGCATCGATATTTCCGGCGTCGGAAGGCTCGTGGCTACAGCAGTCGAGCTTGGTCGCAAGACAAAACCGGATATGAAGATGGGAGTCTGCGGTGAGCATGGCGGAGATCCCCGGTCCATCGAGTTTTTCTATAAAACCGGCCTGAACTACGTTTCCTGCTCTCCCTTCCGGGTTCCGGTGGCACGGCTCGCAGCAGCACAGGCGGCAATCGCAGCCAGAAACTGATTTTTTATATGCCGACAGTTTTCGATGTGTACAAGATTCTGTCAGCTGCTTACGGATACCAGGGGTGGTGGCCCCTGGTATCAAAACGCGGCAGTCCCGGTTTTGACGGCCGGGGCTACCGCCTCTATCCTGCACCCCATTCCCTTTCCATCGCAGAGCGTGTCGAGATTACCCTGGGCGCAGTTCTTACCCAGAACACCAGCTGGAAGAACGTGGAAAAGGCCCTGGATAATCTGCTTGACGCAGGAGCCCTGTCGGCAGCGGATATCGCAGACATCCCGGTGGAAGAACTGCAGGCACTGATTCGGCCAAGCGGTTATTTCCGGCAGAAAGCCGGGCGTCTCAAGGAGCTTATTCCCCTCATCTTTGGAAAAACAGGCAATGGCGGCGACTGTTCGCCCGACAGGGATTTTCTGCTGTCCTTACGAGGAATAGGGCCGGAGACGGCTGATTCCATACTCCTCTACGCATATAATCGGGCCACGTTTATAGCTGACCTGTATACCCGTCGTTTCCATGCACGTCTTGCGGGAGATAAAAAAATAGATAAATATGAAAGTGTGAAATCCATTTTTGAAAATGGCCTTCCCGGGGATGCGGAACTCTATGGGGAATACCACGCCCTTATTGTGAAGCATGGAAAGGAGCACTGCAGCGCCCGCCCTGTCTGCCGGGGCTGCCCCTGCTTTTCGTTTTGTCGCGGCCGCAGGGAGGGTTGAATACAGTGCTTGCCAGGCGGCCCCGCACTAAACCTGTTTTGCTGACTCTGCTTCTTGTTTTGGGCCTCTATCTGTATTCGATCGATAATGAAATCTCTGAACTCTCGCTTCTTTTCAGACTGCCTACGGGGGGAAAACTCAAGGGCAGGCCCATGGAAGACGTCGATGGAATGTTCCTCGCCGCTTCGGAAGATCGATATCTGTACAGGATGGATAGGCAGGGGCAGATACTGTCTCGCACGAACCTGCCGGGGGTGCCTTCGGGGTTTAACGCCCTTGGAGTCGACAATACCGTCTATATTGCCTTCCGAAGTTCCGTTGCAGCAATAAACCCCGCCGGTGGACTCCTGTGGCGACACACTCTTCCGGAGCCCCTTTTATCTGATCCGGTTATTAGCGCCGACGGCAGGATCTTCCTGGTTGACGGATCCGGGGCTCTGACGGCTCTGGACCATCGAGGAGAAGTCCTGTGGCGGGAGAACCTGAACGGCGGAGCAGGAGGACAGGCCATAATCGATTCGAGAGGGGTACTGATTGTTCCGGATGGTCACGGCTTCCTGAATGCCTGGCTCCCCTGGGGGCGTTTTCTCTGGCGTTTCCGCCTGGCCGGAATGCAGACGGCAATCCTCGCTGCGGATACGGCTATCTACGCCGCCAGTGACGAGGGAACGCTGGCCAAAGTGTCTCTTCTGGGAACACTGCTCTGGAGCAGGCGGCTGGAAACCCGGGCTCTCTTTCTTTCCGAAAATGCCGGAGGAATCGCGGTCCTTGATGCCTCGGGAAAACTGAGCCTACTCAATCGTGACGGAGAGTTTTCTGCGGACCCGGTTTATGCCCTGTCCAGGCCTGTGGGTCTTTTTTCCATGAAAGACGGTCTGCTTGCCGTCGGCGGCGGAGGGGGGGTAAAAATCTTTTCCCGGGAGGGGCAGATGACTGGCACCGGCAGCATCCCTGCCAGTGTGGTAGCAGCAGGTCTCGCCTCCGCCGGCGGGCTCATTGCAGGCGGTGAAGACTGGAACATCTATACCCTTGCAACAGAAGCCCGGGACAATCAGGGGTGGAGCGGACCTGGTGCTGAAACAGGAAATCGCTGGAACAGGCGCTACACAGGAGGATCACGGCCGGCAGAAATTTGGAAAACAGATCCGGACTATCTGCTCCTCTCTGCCCTGATGGCTTCTGGAGGACGAGAGGGTCGTGAGATGGCAATTGGGATTATCCAGGAGGTTCTGAACAAAAGTCGGCCTGGTGACCGTCGGTATCCTCCCTACTACGGGATTTTTGCCCGGGATATTGCCGGGGAAGCTTTCGAGAGGCCCCTCCTCCAGGGAGGACGGGTAGTTAACGACTACCCGGATCTGCGAAGAGCGGCGCTGGAACTTCTCTCCCGGGAAGCTGCCTATGCCTCATTGGAAACGCTGAGAATAGCCGCAGCGCAGGAGTGGTTTTCGGACAACAGAACGATAGCCGTACAGGGTCTCGGACGTATCGGGAGCGATCCCGACGGTAACTCATCAAGGACAATCGCCCGCATACTTCTTGCAGAAAACACCATCGAAACAAAGCCTGTCCTTACGGCAACTGCCATGGAAGCTCTGCACAGGATTCTTCTGTATAATGGAACTGCCCCTGACCGTTCTCTCTATGAATGTGCCATAGAGGTGTACCGGCGATCCCGGGACAGGGCGAGTCGTGAACAGGCACTGAAAATTCTCCGCTTCGGGACCTGAAGAATAAGAGAAATGGGCTGTCAAAACAGTCCCTGTGGCTTATACTGAAAATGTGTGGAGGTTGCTATGAAAGGTCTTTTCCGGATACTGCTTATTCTGCTGCTGGTTCCGACCCTGTTGGCTCAGGATCTGGCGGAAACCGAATTAAAAAGCATTGATATCGGGACTGTCGAGTTTGTAAACTACGAAGGTCCCCACGAGAGGATCGATACCCTGGCCCAGATTCTGGGAATCGGCCGCTCTCTGGCGGCCGGGCTTGAAGAAGGCGGCGAAGGATTTCTTTTTGACGGAAAATACCGGATACGGCGCATTTTCGATGCCGATGCCGCACTCCTGAGCGCAGATGTTTTTATTCTGGAGCCGGAAGCCAGGGTGGACCATGTCCGCAACCTGCGGAGAATTCTTGCCGCATATCTTTCAGAAGCTTTTGATTACAGTTTTTCCGATGCAGAGACCCTTGCCGAGTTCGCAACCTACTACAACGCTGTCTACCGGGGAGATATGGAGTACATCGGTAATAAGTATCAGCACCGGGTGGTGGAGTCCCTTGACCCGGAAAAGGCAGGCCTCGCGACGGTCTATTCCCAGTGGCCCGGGAACACCCAGATGCTTCTTCCCTTACGGGTTCTTCCCTTAAGCGGCGGGATCGGCGCTGTTGATGCGGATATCCTCAGCGAGGACGAGGTAATTGCCAAACTTCAGGAGGATGAGGACAAGGGTATTCCGGAACGAAAGGAGATGACTGAACTCAGGGAAAGGGAGATTGAAGCCGACGAGGAGCGTATAGACGATGCGAAAGCAGAGATAGCGGAAGAGGAGGCTGCAATCAGCGCAGAGGAGCAGCAGCTCGAAGCTGTTCGGGAGGATCTTGATCGCCGCAGGGATGAGGCTGCTGCTATTGAGGACGGTGAAGAACGTGCCGCAGAAGAAGAAGCCATCGCTGCTGCCGAGGAGGATCTCAGGGAGCGGGAAGAAGCCCTCGAGGGGCGGCAGGAAGCCGTGGAAGAGCAAAAAGAAGAGGTCGCCAGAGCAGAACAGGATGTTCAGGAGCGGGTGGACCGCATCCGGGAAGAACGTGAAAGGATCGCCTCTGATGAGAGGGGTATCCTTGAAGAGCAGAAGGAAACGACACCTCCGGAAGTGCCATTCCTGTACATTGTGGAAGGCCGGGAGAACTTTAGAATGCTTGTTTCCGCATTATCAGGTTCCGGAGAGATTCGCAGGCGTTCGGCCATCAACACAATTCGTTCCCGGGACCTTCTTATTCTCGGCGATTCCTACCTCGTTGTAGCCGGCGAGACCGGCGGGAACAGGGCTGTTCGGCTGGTCAGCATTGATCCGGAGAGCTTTGAGATGAAAAACCAGGGCGATACGGACATGTATCCAATGAGTTTTCTCCTCCTTGACAGAAGGAATATATACGGTATCGCCGAGAGTAACGGCTACCGGCTGGCCCGGTTCAATACGGATCTCGATCTGCAGGCCCTCTCGGATGAGACTGTCAATCCGGATACCTGGATTACTATACGGGACGGAGGCATCTATGTTCAGAGCGGTGGAAGGCTCCTTGTACTGGACCCGGACTCTCTGCAGGCGGTTTCTCAATAGAGATTTTTCATAAAACCAGGTATTAATTGTAACAGGAGGCGCATGTGTCTGTATTTTCTGGACGCAGCTTGACAGTGGTCGAGGATTTCTCAATCGACGAGCAGCTATACATGTACGAAAAAACCCGGGAGCTCAAGGAACGCATACGCTCCGGCGGGGATGTGTCGGCTTTTAAGATCGGTGACAGCCGCCTGGGGGTATACCTTGTATTCCTGGAGGACAGCACCCGGACACGTGAGTCCTTTGCCAACGCAGCCCAGTTTCATGAGGTCAGGGTAAATCATTTCAACACCGCAACCTCTTCCTTTAACAAGAACGAAAGCATAACCGACACAATGAAGATGCTCTTCGGTTACAGCGACCGGTCCCTTTTTGTCGTCCGTTCCCGGCAGGAGGGACTATGCCGCTGGCTTCATGATGAGCTGGGGGCCTATGCGGAGAGAATTTCCATGCCCAGGCCGGTTTTCATTAACGCCGGTGACGGCAAGCACGAGCATCCCACTCAGGAGTTCCTGGACGAGTTCAGTTTTCTCGAACAGCAGAACTGGAACCGTGATCATCTGCGCATTGTTCTGGTGGGGGACCTTTTTCACGGCAGGACCGTCCATTCCAAGGTCGATGGCTTGAAGATTTTCAAGAACGTGGAGGTTGATCTTATCGCTCCCGAGGAGCTGGCGATGCCTTCCTATTACGTGGACCGGATGAGGGACAATGGATTCCAGGTCAATGAGTACGTCTCCATCGAAGAGTATCTGGCGACCGGGAATCCTGCGAGAATCTGGTATTTTACCCGACCGCAGCTTGAACGGATGGGGGAGGAAATCCGGGAGAAGGCAGCCATGCTGCGCAACGCGATTACCTTTCGCAAGGAATTCATGGGACAGCTCAAGGAAGGGACCCGATTCTATCACCCCCTTCCCCGGCATCGGGAGTATCCGACCATTCCCGGTTTCCTTGATCACACCCCCCTGAATGCCTGGGACGAGCAGTCTACCAACGGCTATTTTACCCGGATTGTGGAGATCGCTCTGCTGGCGGGAAAACTGGGCGACGGCTTTACAGGGTCAGTCCGGGAGTGGGAGGAGCTGTCGGATGAGTTTATCCAGGAAGCTCCGGTGGGCAGCGGCAGGAAACCCGAGTACAAGGTAGGGATAAAGCCGGTAGAGCGGGGGATTGTAATCGACCATATCGGCAGGGGAAGGAATCTGAAGAAGATATGGGACCATATCGACAAGATACGCCGGATCATGGGATTCAATATACGCTCATCCCACGGAGTTTACCATACCAACGACAGCGAAATCTTCAAGGGAATAATCTCTCTTCCGGATGTAATCTCCTTCGATGAAAGTCAGCTCAAGATGCTGGCGGCCATTGCCCCAGGCTGTACCCTCAATATTATCGACGACAGCAAGGTGCAGAAGAAGTACCGCCTCCGTATTCCTCCGAAGGTCTACGGGTTCAAGGAAATCTCCTGCAAGAACGAGAACTGCATCTCCCGGCCGGAGCTGTATGAGAATGTGCAGCCCGAGTTTATCCGCTCAAGGGGTAATCGCTTTGTGTGCCGCTACTGCGACCACAGCCATTCATTCCATGAGATCTGGGATTTTTAACGTCGTCGCTTGAATTTAAAGAGTCGTTTGAAAAACCCGGTTATCGATCGCCACAGCCGGCGAAAGAAACCGGGGTTTCGCAGTTTTGTCAGGCGGGAGTAGCCGTCAGCAAGTTCATCCGGGTTTAAGGGTCGGCGGTGCAGATTTTCATCGATCTCCATTTCGAGTCTGTCCGCATCATTCAGATTATCAACAATTCGTGCCTCTATAGTCTGCCATCCCAGGCGTTTAACAGCCTCAAGACGCCGCTGGCCGGCAATCAGTTCGTATTTGGGTGTAACAAGAATCGGGTTCATCAGGCCGTAATGGCGGATGCTCTCCATAAGCTGGTTAATGTTTCCAAGATTCACCCGAATGCGGTTCTTGACGCTTATGTCTTTAATGTTAATCTGCATATACAGACTCCTCTAATCGAGCAGCGGATTGAAAGACCCCGACGTATCCGGATCCTCAAGCAGAGGTTCATCATCCAGGTCTCCGTCGAAGAAAGGCGGTGTCAGCTCAGGAAAATCACTCTCCGGTACGGAGAAATCCTGTATCAGTACATTGTCCTGAATATGCTTGAGAAGGACTTCGTTTCGCTGTCTCTGAAACTGGTGAATTTCACAGGCCTCCCGGGGCTCCGTTCCGGCAATAAATATCTCCTCAACGGTACCGTCGTCACACTCCTGGGTCGGCAGTTGCCCTGAGACGGAGCAGACCCGAACGGTTACGATACCCGAGTCGGGTTTGAAGAAATCCCTGGGTTCAAGTCCGTTGTGTACCTCTTTCATGAAACGGGCCCATATTGGTCCTGCAGCGGTTGCTCCGGTCAGATAACGGCCAAGACTGTTTCCGGGCATATCAAATCCGAACCAGATTGCAGTCGTCATGTAGGGGGAAAAGCCGACCGTCCAGGCATCTCCCCAGTTCTGGGTGGTTCCGGTTTTTCCCGCCATGGGCATGCCGTCAAAGCCCCCGATATTGCGTCGCCTGTTCGCCAGGGTGCCGTATTCAACGGTACTCTCAAGCAGGTCCACCATAACATAGGCGGCCTGGGGTGAGAGTATCCGGGTATCACGGTTCTTGCGCTGACTGAGGAGCTCCTTCTCGTGCTCCAGGACCATGTTTCCCTGACGGTCCTGGATATAGGTTATCCCGATGGGCTCAACCTCCTTGCCGGCATTGGGGAAGGTCGCAAAGGCCCGCGCCATGTTTATAGGGGCGACAGATATAATTCCCAGGCCCAAAGGATAGCGGCGGGGGAAGATATTCTCGTTGTTGCGCTGATCATACAGACCCAGCAGACGGGCTGACCTTTCGATGGCCGCGTCGAAACCGACACCGTCCAGTACCTGTATGGAGGGGACGTTCATCGAAGTAGCAAGGGCAAAGCGCAGAAGTACGGATCCCTGCCACTCTCCAAGATAATTATTCGGCTGATACGGGGTCCCGTCGGCGTTCCAGAATACAATCGGGCCGTCATACAGACGGGTGGCGGGAGTAAATTTGCCTGATGAAATGGCTGCGGAGTAGTACAGGGGCTTGAAGGACGAGCCGGGCTGAAGCCTGGACTGAACGGCACGGTTCAGCTTGGTAACCTCGAAATCGGATCCCCCCACCATGGAGAGTATGTGTCCCGTTTCATTCTCCAGAGTAATCAGCGCACCCTCTATAATCGAACGATCATTCTCCGCTTTCTGATAATCGTAGGTTCGATTGGCAAAGCTCTTCAGGGACTGAGAACCGGTGGACATGGCGACCAGGTCTACCAGGGGATTGATGTTTTTCAGGTACGATGTTTTTGCTTCCTTCCGCTGTCGTGAACCTGCGACCTTGATGTTATCAACATTGAATGCAAGGGACAGCATATCAAGAAGGGGAACATACTGGGTATCAACTACCGAGAAGCGCTCCTGAGAAGAGGCCCGGTAGCGCTGATTGATGGACCTGATTCCCTCCTTCATTACCGAATCAGCGATCCGCTGATAGTCCAAATCCAGGGTCGTATGGACGATATAGCCGTCTTTGTAAATGTCCACTGAACCAAAGAGCAGGTCCTCCAGCTGTCGACGGATATACTCGCTGAAATAGGGGGCCTGACTTTCGTTGGTCAGATAGGCGCTGGTACTGCTTGATCGGGTATAATCCCAGGAGTCCCAGAACTGCTGGAAAGAGGCGTCAGCCTCATCCTTATCCACGTAACCCAGCTCGATCATCTGGTCCAGGACATAGCGCTGACGGCCCCGGGCTGTCTCGGGATGCAGGATAGGGGAGTATCCTGTGGGGGCGGAAAAAAGCGGAACAAGAATCGCAGCCTCAGCGATGCTCACATCGCTGGCGGAGTGGCCGAAATAGAGCTGGGATGCCGCCTCGACACCATAGGTTCCATGGCCCAGAAACTCCTGGTTCAGGTAAAGCTCCAGGATTTCATTCTTCGTAAAAGAGCGTTCCAGCAAAAAGGCGTACCAGAGTTCCCGAATCTTTCTCGTATAGGTTTTCTGGCTTCGGTCAGCAAAAAGCCGACCGGCAACCTGCTGGGTTATGGTACTTCCACCGCCGGAAAACCTGCCCATGGATAAATCAATGGCGGCTTTCGCGGTACGGACGAAATCAAAGCCGGAATGGGTGTAAAAATTGCGGTCCTCTCTGGTGAGCACGGCGTAAATAAGGTGCTTCGGAAGCTCGTCAATATGGATTATTTCCCGCTTCTCCTCTCCGAAAAGCTCGGTAATAAGCTTGCCGTTGCGGTCGAGGATCTGGGTCGGTAGAGAAGGACGGTAATCCCTGAGTTCCCGGACCACATCGACATTCCGTATTGATGCGATTGCCATTCCGAGGGTTATTCCGACGCCCATGGCGACCAGAAGGGTTATACCGATGATGATTTGCACAATTACGCGCTGACGACGGGAAAATGCCATAGGGCTACAGTAGGTAGGCACTCCGGTTTTGTCAAGATAGGACGCTTGCCTCCGGAAGCCTAAAAAAAGGCCGATTCCGAAGAATCGGCCAGGTTGGTAGGTTGCCGAATACTATAGTAAACTGGGAGGGGAACTATAAATATCCGACACCTTTATTTTCGGTCATTCCGTAAAAAAGATTAGTCTTCCTTTACCAAAACATCTAAAATCAGGGTGATTGTGTAGGTTTTTCCGTCGACTACCTCGAATTCCCGTGTCAGGGAGTAATCCCCCAGTTTAAAGACAACAGTGTGCACCCCTCTCTCTACTTTCAATGATGCACTGCTGACCCGCTCACCGTCAAGGAAAATCATCGTTCCTTTGGGGGTTTCAAAAACAATACGGGGATCTTTCTTTTCAAGAACGATGCTCTGGGTGGTTCTTGTTCCCCGGGCAATGGATACGGTTCGTTTAACCGGCATGTAAACGGAGGATTCAATACTGATTTCGTGGATTCCTTCGGAAAGAAGATAGCCCTTTTCCCGGTAGGGCGGCTCCTTTCCGTCAATCCGAAGGGTGTAGGGGTGTTCATCCGGAGCGCTTATCGTCAGATCTAGGATTCCCTCTGCGGCAAGATAGGGATACGCCTTTATGTGTACGGGAGCTGTGTAGATATCCGACGGAATACCTTTCATTATGGGCAGTACAGTAAGGAGCAGTGGGAAATCCTCCGCGGTAATCTGGTCCTTCAGGAGAACCGTCTCGGTGTTTCGCGGCAGTTCGGTGTCTCTCCTCAGGGGTATCTGGATGTACATTTTTCGCGTTCCCGGAAGAATATAATAATCCAGGGATTCTCCAAAATAGCGCCGCATACCGGAGGTCTCCGGCTGAGGATCGACTCTCCGGTAGAGATAGAGGGCGAAACTGTCCCGCAAGCGCCGTAATTCCTCGGGAATTGTCAGCTCAATTTCCACACCTGTTATAAACGCGGTATCCCTGCCGAGGCTTAATGAAACAAGCTCCTCAATAGTAAAGGAAGCCTCTGGCTTTTTGTCCGCCCTTATATCCAGAATTTCGACTACGGAACCCCTCACCGCGTCGGCTCTCAGCAGCGGCGACGCTGAAAGAAAAAGAATGAGGATTAGAAGAATGGGGAATACCGATTTCATCGTGTATCCTTACCGTATAAAATGGGAAGGATCCGTAGAAACGCCCTTCCGTCTGACTTCGAAATGAAGATGAGGACCCGTGGTCTGCCCGGTTACACCAACCTCACCTATAATCATACCCAATACGACCTCCTGATTCAATCGTACAAGGCTGTTTTTTAAATGGCCGTAGAGGGTTTGGTATCCGTTTGCATGCTGCAGAACGATATAGTTGCCATAAACTTCGTCGAATCCTGTAAAAATGACCCTTCCTTCCCTGGCTGCCAGTACCTCGGAACCCAGGGGGGCTGCAAGATCAATTCCGTGATGAAATTGGGTGTGCCCGGTAAAAGGGTCGATTCTTGCTCCGTACCGGGAACTGACTACCCCCGTCCGCAGGGGAAAACCGAGAAAAACTCCCAGAAAAAAGGATCGTTCCACGGGTCCGAACTTTTCTCCGGGATAGAAGGTATATTCCATCTTTCCAAAGGGCTTGCAGGTGATTCCCTTCTCCCGGGGGATTGATTCGGAGAAACGGTCCATATCGTTACGGGGTTGCCGGGGTACGAAGAGTCCCGGCAGGTTCGGGATCAGCAGGCTTTCACCTTTCTGTACGGTCCTGTTTCGGGCGAATCCGTTCAGACTGGCCAGTGTATCGTAGGGCAGAGAACAGCGGGAAGCCAGGGAAAAGAGGTCGAGGTCTTCCTTGAGGGTGTGCCGAAAAAAGATAAGCTCCGGAAGCACCGCGTTCCGCGCCTCCGCTTTATGGAAATCAGAGATATCCTCTCCCAGTTGAACAAAAAGAGGGTCTCGAAAGCTCAACTCTCGTATAAGCGGATAGTCGGGAAGAGCAAACAGAAGCCCCTGTATCAGCAGCACCGGGTAGAGCAGGCTGCGTAATCTCATGCTCTCTCGGGTTTGCGCCGGATAAGCAATCCGAACAGCAGCAGGGTCAAAATGACGGCCAGCAGTCCCGGGAGAACCGCACCGTACATAAAGGCCATTGCAGCGGAATAGACTGATACAAGTATTCCTCCGGCATGAAGCACCCGGAGCAGAAGAACGGAAAGACTTCTTCGGCGGACTGAACGATACAAAAGCCATGCCAGGGTACAGGAAATTAACACCCAGGAGTAAACATTTGTGTGCTGAATGGCAAGAAACCAGAGGGGAAAAGCGATAAGCGCTGCAGTCAGGGCGATAATGATGCCTGCAAGGACAAATCGCAGAAGATTCCTGAAAAAACTTCCATAGCCCTTAAGAATGGAACGGAAAATTTCATGGAAAGCTGTCATCCGGCAATCCTTTCTATCTCTTCCATGGTTCTTCGGTAGATATCAGCTTCATCGTCGCGCCCAAGCTTGTCTGCCAGGTCGATCAGTACAGAGATGGTCTCAAGAGTGTTCTCCAGCCGGTTCAGTACGGCGTATATCTCCAGGGCTGTCTGAAGATGAAGATAGGCATCCTCCTGATTTCCCATCTTTTGATTTACAATTCCCAGGGCAAAGTAGTCGTCAGCTATACCCAGGGTATTTTCTATCTGTTTGTCAATATCCAGAGCAGTGTGCAGATATTCCCTGGCTGCCACATATTCTCCAAGTTTCGAATAAACCGAAGCCAGCATGTACAGGGATCCGGCAGTCTCTTCCTTTCGATCCAGGCGTCTGTTGACGGCAATACTCTTTTCGAGATTGATCCTGGCGTCCTGGAGATTCCCGTCAGCCTTTTCCAGAGATCCAATGCTGTGGTAGATATCGGCCCGGATATATTCCGGAGGATTCCCTGCCTGATTCAGGAGCTCCCGGGCTTCGTCGAAGATTGTACGGGCCTGCGCCATTCTCCCCTGATGTAAGGCCAGCTTCCCCTGACTGTTCAGTACCCGGAGTTCAAGATCGTTCCGCTGCATGCGTGCAGCCAGCTCCCTGGCAGCCTGGAGCGAACTGCCGGCTTCTGCAAAACGCCCGAGCATCAGGTATGTCTGTCCGAGGGCATCCCGGGAAAGGACGATTCCCTCTTTATAATCCACAGCGATATTGTTATCCAGAGCCATCATGTAGAACTTCAGGGCCTGGTCAAAACGGGCCTGGTCAAAATAGCGCTTACCGTATTCGGTATACTCCGCCGCCCGGTTTTTGGCGATGGATACTGTTTCCGCTTTATCCGGCGTGGAGGAGCAGCCGGTGAACAGAAGAATCAGACCAGCGCAGATAAGCAGCATGTGTCGTTTACTCATCAGAAATCCCTGTCCCGGTATGATTTATATACAGCCGTCTGTTCCCTGGTTTCGCTGATGCCGCCCCGGAGGAGGGGGTTGTTTTTCAGGCCTTCGAGAACGTCCTTGCCGTGGTTCAGTGCCACCCGTCCGTCTTCGATTATACCGGAGAGCTGGGGGGTCGTCGCGTTTATGAACACGGCGAACTCCTCGAGCTGAATAAGGCTTTTGTTGATACCTGTCAGAATGCCTTCGATTTCTGTGTAGAGACGAGCCTTGTCGTTGAGGAACATCGCAATAGAACTGTCCGAAGCCACAATATCGGAAATGAACTTCTGCGGATCGGAGAGTTCTCCGGACAGTTTTTCCACGTTTGTCATGGTGGCATTCAGCCGGGATGTAAGTCCCTCCATGGAGTCGGCAAGCTGAGCGCTTATGCTCTCGGCATTGCGGATCGTTCCTCCCACGGGGCCGGGATTCTTTCCCGCCAGGGTAAGCGTGGTTGTATCGATCAGCTCATTCAAAGAGAGCAGGGTGTCTGTGGCAACGGCGATGATGGTGGAAACATCGTTCATAAGCATGTTTACCGCGTCGCTTCGGCTTATCTGCACAAGACCTGCGCTCACCAGGCGCCTGCCTTCCTCGAAGTCGGTTGATGGAATATATGCTCCGTTGGGTAGAGGGTCCGTGGGCTTCAGTCCCGGATACAGGATAAGCCCGCCTCCCAGCCCCAGGGGATTGGACGCCAGCTCGAGGATTGAGTTTTCGTATATCTTTTCATGAAAATTATCAAAAATGGAAAAGATTATCTCTACCCGGTTGTCTTCCATCAGACTTATATCGTTGACTTTCCCGACCTGGAAGCCCTTGAGGGTTATGGACATTCCCCGTTTAAGACCTTCCGCGGAGTCGAAGATGCTGTAGAAGGAGGGATCATTCTTGAACCAGCGCTGGTTAATCCCCATCAGAATCATAACCAGTCCGACGAATACAATTGCCAGAAGAACAAAGATGCCGGTTATCTGCTCTGCATAGCGAATTTTAAACTTCATTCTCTACCTTCACGTTCTTCTCGATGACTTCCCCCATTCTAGTGCTGCCCGTGCTGCCTGTCAATTATCGGTGAGCCTGGAACAAAGCTCCTCCGCTTTATATATCAAAGGGATTTTCCCCTTCAGGAGAGAGCAGCTGAAGCAGATCATCACCGAGAATCGAGTCTGCGTCCACTACCGTTCCGATAATCTCCTTGACTGTTTCGTCCTCTCCGCTCAGTACATCCCGCAAAGGTCCGTGGCTCAGTATGGTACCGCTGTCTATGATCATCAGATCATCCGCAATGGCGGAGATTAATTCCTTGTCGTGGGAGCAGATAAAAAGGGTTTTCCCCTGTTCTTTCAAGCTTTTCATGATGTTGCGCATCCGGGCGGCAATGTTCGTGTCGACGTTCCCCGTCGGGGTATCCAGAAACAGGATGTCCGGGTCGGTAATCAGGGCCCGCATAAAACCGATCATCTTGCATTCACCACCGGAGAGCTGGGCAGGACGCAGCTGGGGGTTATCCCGGAACCCGATCTGACTGATGGCTTTCTCTATTCTGCGGCCCCTCTCTTTCTTGTCCAGGCCGGGATAATGATACTCAAGAGGAAGACTCAGGTTCTCCCAAATGGAGCGGTTCGCCCAGAGGGCTCCGTCCTGGAAAACGAAACCGCAACGGCGCCGGAAATTCCGGTTCTCCATCTCGCTCATCTGGAAAATGTCGCTTCCCCGATAATAGACCTTGCCGTTTTCCGGCGGAATGATTCCCGCGGCGATTTTAAGAAGGGTGCTCTTTCCCGAGCCCGATGGGCCGAGGAAGAAGGTCGCCCTGCATTCCTGGAAACGGGCGGAAGCCTCCTTGATAATCTGCGCTCCTCCGCGAATAAGGCTCACCTCTTCGAGTTCAAGGACAGTTTCCATTCCCATATACCGGCCTCACAAATAGTAGATCATCGTTATTACAGCGTTGGCGATTATACAGAGTATAAAACCCTGACCCACCGCTTTGATGACCTTCTGGGGGATCTCGGTGGATGCCTGCTGCACCGCAAATCCGTTGTAGGTGGCTACGGTACTGATAATTACACCAAAGACCAGACTTTTAACGAAAGCCGATGCAATATCAGCCAGCCGTATCTGGGCCAGAAGCTTTCCGAAGTATTCAAGAAACTGTATCGGGCGAATTAGCTGGGTCAAAAAGTAGGAACCCACCAGACCGAAGATGTTGAAATAGATGTTGAGTATCAGTAATGAGATCGTTACCCCCAGAA
>Ga0334898_1001516_pt1 | contig 25133 bp, 18 predicted proteins | sample GraSluR3_MG_10_FD_207228 | JGI IMG/M metagenome (GOLD analysis project Ga0334898, IMG submission 207228) | Sludge microbial communities from methane-producing bioreactor in Wageningen University, Netherlands - Granular Sludge_3_08-R3 | ecosystem: Engineered > Bioreactor > Anaerobic >... | reverse complement strand
GATCCATCAACAGGTATGACTTTGCAAGGTTGGAATGCCTCTCTTACAACTTCTGGGGCGAGAGCAGTAAACACAAACAATCCTATTGGAGATATTAGAATATCTGCGGGTCTTATAATGCCAGCTCAACAAACTTCATTTATAAACCTTGCGAATAATTTGAATGCAAATGTCGGAATACAAGAAACAACACTTGTAGTTAAAAATACTATGGGGCAAAATCTTCCGCTTACTTTCAGTTTTGAAAAAGATATGAGCATTGATTTTAGAGATAGCAATAGATATTATTGGAATGCAGAATCACCATCTTCGCATGGTTTTTACAACTATAGAGAAAATGGAGATGACACAGTAGATTACATAAATGAATTTAAAGGATTTGTAGAATTAGATGAACTTGGAAACGTAGTTAACTGGGTAACTTTTGATGATCAAGGAAGTGCAAAATCAGATACAAAGATGCTTGTGCTTGATCCTATGGGAGAATTAAAACAACCAAATGCAGTTGATGGAGATACTCCAGCAGTCGAATATGATGATAGTGGAACATTAAAAACAGCAGGTTTTTCAGGATCTATAAATTTAAAAAGAGCTGATGGTACTCAAATTGCATATAACCCTTCTGATATTGAAATGGAGTTTGCGGGTGGAAATTTAACAATAACTCTAAAAGATCTTGAAGGAAACGATATAACTTTTGAAATAACTGATGGAAGCGTTTCAACTATATCTGCTTTTAATAATGCTTTTGCAAATGGAATAACAGATGCTACAGGTAATTATGAAATAACCGGATTAAGTATGATAGGTACAGGAGCAGGAACAATATCTGATGAAACTTATAATTTTGTATCTGTAAGAGAAGCAATCCAGCCACCGGCTGGGGGAATATTAAGATTTACAGATATTCAAAATCCTCAAAATTTTGTTGTTGCAGATTATTCAAGTCCAGTAGTTTCAACATCAGCAATAGTATATGATTCTTTAGGAAAAGGCTATAATGTATATGTTAACTTTGAAAAAATTGATACTAATACGTGGAGATGGAATGCAGAATTTGCAGATGGAACACCACTTTATAAAGTTAGTCAGGAAGGACAAAGATTGCAAGATAAAGCAGAAGGTGTAATTTCATTTGATGGAAATGGGACAATAGCGGCAAGCAACTGGAGTCTTAACGATGCAGGAGAAGTTGTGTATAATGGCGGAGGAAGCGGATTTTGGTTTGACCCTTCTAAGTCTGGTTCGGCTCTAAACCCTGAACATCAGCCTTCTTCATCGGCAGGAGCAGGGCCTGTTATGGTTAACTTGCAATTCCAAGAAATAACACAATTTGCTGGGCAACATTCAGTTACAGTAAATAATCAAAATGGAAACGCTGTAGGAACATTAGAAGCTTTTGCTGTAAATGATGTAGGACAGATTTTTGGAACCTTTACAAATGGAAGAACAGATATATTAGGTCAAATAGCATTAGCCAACTTTAACAATCCAGCAGGTTTGCTTGAAGTAGGAAATTCTATGTACGTAATAAGTGCAAACAGTGGGATGGCACAAATAGGAGAAGCAAATGTAGGGGGAAGAGGAACTATGATTCCAGGAGCATTAGAAATGTCTAATGTAGATCTTGCAGAAGAATTCACACATATGATTGTTTCTCAAAGAGGTTTTCAAGCCGCTTCAAGAATAATAACAACAGCAGATCAAATTTTAAATGAATTAGTTCAAATGAAACGTTAATAAAGGTGGTTAGAATATGATTACCCTGACAAAATTAAATGACACACAATTCATAATTAATTGTGAACAAATAGAAAAAATTGAATCTCACCCCGATACAACGATCACTATGATAAACGGTCATGTTTATATTGTAAAAGAGCCAGTTGATATAGTGAGAAAAAAAGTGGTAGAATATAAAAGAAGTTTTTTTGATTTTCTTTTTCAGCAAAAGGGGTGAAATTTGAATGGATATTTCTAGTGTAATAGGTTTTGTTTTAGCAATATTGGCAATAGTATTGGGTGTTGGTGATAGAGTTGTAGATGTTATAGACTCAAGTTCTTTTTTTATAACATTTTTAGGTTCTTTAGGAGCAACTTTTATAGCTCATACAAAAGATCGTTCTTTTAAAATGTTTGGAGTTATATTAAAAGCTATAAAAAATCCTAAAATAGATAATGTGGCTATTTTAAAAACATTGTATTCGTTTGCAGAAAAAGCGAGAAGAGATGGAATGATAGCTTTAGAAGAAGACATTGAATCAATTGAAGATGATTTTATGAAAGACGGACTTAGAGCGGCGGTTGATGGCACAGATCCTGAAGAAATAAAAAAGATTCTTGAAATAAAAATGGAACTATTTGAAGAAGATCAACGTTCAGAAATAGCTGTTTTAGATACATGGGGAGCATTAGCACCTGCTTTTGGGATGATAGGGACATTAATTGGATTGGTTTTGTTGTTAAAAACACTTAATGATCCAAGCACAATAGGACCAAGTATGTCATTAGCGCTTATAACTACGCTTTATGGGGCAATAATTGCAAATATTTTAGCTATACCCCCAGCTGAAAAATTAAAAAGAAGAATGAGCAAATATATAAATGGTAAAAGAATGATTTTAGAAGGGATATTATCTATAGTACAAGGGGAAAATCCCAGGCTTATGGAAGAAAAACTAAAAGCTTTTTTAAATACAGAAGAAAGAAAAATATATGGTACAGAAAAAGGTGAAAATCAATAACAAAGAGGTGGCTTTAAATCATGGGAAAAAAAAAGCAAGAAGAACAACCTGCGGGTTCGCCTGCATGGATGACAACATTTAGTGATTTAAATTCGTTGCTTTTAACAATGTTTATAGCGTTATTTTCTATGGCAACCATTTCCCCAGGAAAATTTCAACAAGCCGTTATGAGTTTTAGAGACCCTTTTGATGGTCAACCTTTGGGATTATTAGTTGGAGGAAAATCATTATCGGAGGATCCTCTAATAACTAGTCAACCAGGAATTCAACAGGAACTCTTAAAAATAATCCAAGATGAAAAATATAAAGGTAAAATTACAATAGAAGAAACAGAACGAGGGACAATAATCTCGCTTTCTGATATGAGTTTTTTTGAAATAGGAAGTGCAAGATTAACAGCTTCTACAAAAGAATTGTTATATAGAATAGGAATAATTATTTTAGAATATACACGAAATGAAATAGAAATCTATGGTTACACAGATGACACTCAAACAACAACTTCTAACTTATATCCGACGAATTGGCATTTAGGCGCAGCAAGATCCGCTAGTGTAGCAAGTTTTTTTACAGGAGAATTAAAAGATAGAAGAAAAATTGAAAGAGCAGCAGAAATAAGAGCAGGTCAATTTGACATAGATTATTTTTATACTATGGAAAGATTTTTTCCAATTGCAGTTGGTGAAAGAGATATAATGAAAGAAATTGAAATACTTAATTATGAATTTGATTCTAGAGTATCCCAAGCATCAAGAAACTTTCAGGAAGGTAAAATAAGTGCTTTTGAGCTTACACAATTTCAATCAAACCTTGAAGATCAACTTGAAAATCAACTTAATGATTTAAGAAATAAATTCAGAAGAATAGATATTTTGATTTTAAGACAGCGAATTAGATAAAGGAGTTGTTATCAATGCCCGAAGAAGTAAAAGTTCCAGATGAAAAAAATAAAAAAGGACCAAATTTTTTGATAATAATAATAATAGTAGTAGTATTAACACTCGTTATTGCAGCAGGAACATCTTTTTTAATATTAAATTTTTTAGGGCCTAATTTAGGTCAATCTTCGGGAAACGTTGGAACGGCAACGACAGCACCCGTAGTCCAAACTGTAGAATTATTGAGAGAGGGTTCGAGATATGCAATGATGCTTAAAGGTGGTAATGACATTGCCGTTGTAGATGCACTTATGTTTAGAGTGGGAAGTTCAGAAGCAGGTTCTTTAATAAATACGCATAGAATAGAAATTATTGAAGCGGTTAGAATGATATTTTTAAACAAGACTAGAAGTGAAGTATCAAGTGTACAAGGTCAGGATTTTATAAAAAAACAGATTAATGACGCTGTGAATCAAATAATAGGATTTACAGGTGAAAGAGAGAATTTAGGAGTTAATAAAGTAATAATGATTATATTAACTGTTAGCTCAGCGAACTGAGGTGAAAATAAATGGCTTTAGACACGTTATCCCAAGAGGAAATAGATAAGCTTTTAAACTCAATAGGTAGTGGTGATGAAGAATCTGAAAAAACGGTTAAAGAGGCTTTAAAAAAAGAAGATAAAGTAAGAGAATATAATTTTAGAAGACCTGTAAAATTTTCAAGAGAACAGCAAAGAACGTTACAGCTGATTCATGAAAATTTTTCTAGGGAACTTTCTACATATTTGTCGGGAAGATGTAGAACTTTTGTTGAAGTCAAATATGCAAGTATTGACCAGATAACTTTTTCAGAATTTCAGCAATCACTTTCATCACCAACATTTATGGCAATTTTTTCTACAGATACTCTGTCAGGAAGCGCTATAATGCAAATGGGTTTAGATGTAGGATATGTAATTATAGATAAACTTTTGGGCGGACCTGGAATTGCTATGGAGGATTTAAGATCTCCAACAGAAATAGAATTATCTATTTTAAGAAAAGAATCTTCTGTATTATTAAGATCTTTGTCTAAAGCTTGGACTAACATAAGCGAATTTGAAGTATCTTTAGATAAAATTGAAACTAACCCGCAGTTTGTTCAAATTGCCTCCCCAAACGATATGACTGTTTTGATAACATTATCGATAACAGTTAGAGATGTACAAGGATTTATAAATATATGTTTCCCATCATCAACGTTAGAATCAATAAATGATAAATTATATATGAGAATATGGAGTCAATCAGCTGTTAAATCAGAAAAAAATAAAGAAGATATTAAAAATCTTTTGTTGACTTCATCGTTAAACATTTCAGCAATTTTAGGAAATTCTGTTTTAACTTTAGGGCAAATGTTAAAAATGCAAATTGGAGATGTAATTAGACTAGATTCTTTTTATGAAGAACCACTTGAAGTAAAAGTTCAAGGAGAAACTATATTTTTAGGTAAAGTGGGTACTAATAAAGGATATTATTCGATGAAAATAGAAAAAGAAGATACAGAGTTACTTGAAAAATTAATGCTTGAAAAAGCATTAATTGAAAGGGAATATGAAGAAAAAAAATTATTAGAAAATAAACCACGAAAACGTGGAGGTGAATTATAATGCTTGGAGATGATTTTTTAAGTCAGGAAGAACTTGATTCATTGTTAAAAGGATTAGATAATGAAAATATTGATGAAGAAACAAAAAAAGTAGATAATAATATGCTTGATACGCTTGGAGAAATTGGAAATATTGCAATGGGTTCAGGAGCAACTACACTATCTACACTTTTAAGAAAAAAAGTTAAAATAACTTCACCAGAAGCGGAAATAATAAAATTCGGTGAAATAAAATCAAAATTTTCTGATAAACAACTCGTTACTACAATAAAGTATAAACAAGGACTTGAAGGAATGAACACATTTTTAATGCCTTCAAAAATGTCATTAATAATTTCTGATTTAATGATGGGAGGAGACGGAAATGTAGATCTTTCAAGAGAGTTGGATGATATTGCTTTGAGTGCAGTTGCCGAATCAATGAATCAAATGATGGGAGCTGCTGCGACTTCTATGTCAGAATTCTTAAAAATAAGAGTAGATATTCTTCCTCCAGAAGCAAAGATAATAGATTTTTCTGAAGGAGCAGATAATTTCCCTCCTCTTGAAAAAGATGAAGATGCTGAAATTATAGCGATAAAATTTGATATGGAAGTTGAAGGGTTAGAATCTACTTCTTTTTGGCAATTCATTCCAGTAGAATTTGCAGAAAAAATTATGGAAAATATGCAAAAATCTTTTAAAGAGGAAAATAATTCTCAACCGCAAAAGCAACAGCAACCGATGCAACAACAGCAACCGATGCAACAACAGTATCAGCAACCAATGCAACAACAGTATCAGCAACCGATGCAACAACAGCAACCGATGCAACAACAGTATCAGCAACCAATGCAACAAGGATTTAATTTGCAACAAGAATTATCTGGATTTTCTTCTCCAAATCTTATAGACCAAGGAAGTGAGGTATCAGTGAAACCGGTTAATTTTGGACAAATTGAAGGTGATTCACTTTCTACAAGTCAAAGTGTAGATATGTCTAAACTGCAGTTATTATTTGATGTGCCTTTAAATATAACGGTAGAATTGGGTAGAGTGAACTTAAATTTAAGAGAAGTTCTTGAATTGCATCAAGGTTCTCTAATACAATTAGATAAACTTGCAGGTGAGCCACTGGATATTTATGCAAATGGTAAGTTAATCGCAAGAGGAGAAGTTGTAGTTATTGAAGAAAACTTTGGAGTAAGAATAACAGAAATAGTATCATTAAAAGAAAGGTTAAGATCATTAAAGTGAAATATAGGAAATTAATAATTTTAATATTTACTCTTATAATACTTCATAATATTATTTTTACACAAAGTCTTTTTGAAAAACACATGGCTAATTTTTCTGGTCAAGAAAATATTTATCTTGAAATTGAAATAGAATTTGAAATTGATGAACATCAGAATATACTAAGTGACTTTTATTTTTTAAAAAATCGTTTTTTTATTATTAAAGTAAAAAAACCAGAGTTATTTTCTGATATATATTATATATACGATTATTATAATAATTATTTATACACAAAAGTAGGGAATTCTTTAGATAAATATGAAGATGCTAATTCTTTAATAATGGGGCTACCTAATTTTTTTCAGAGTATATTTGCAGCTTTTGAGCCAGAAAAATTTATATCTACAAATATTGAAAAAGATGATTATCTTATTAATTTATTAGAGCCGAAGTCAAAATCGTTTTTAAATTTATTAAGAGTTGACTATGTAAAATTTAAAGTATATTTCTTTAATCCTATGAATAATATATATATATTTGAAAAGATAGAAATAGTAAATTTTTTAGAGACAAAAAAGATTATCTTAAAAGCAGAAAAAATAAAAAATTTAGACAAAAAAGAAAGTGAAACTATAATAAATCAATTATTATCAGGAATAATTTCAGATAAAGAATAATTGGGAAATTCTTTTTTAAGATCTTTTTTTGCACAAAAATCTAAATTGTATTTCAATTGTTCTGATATCAATAAATTTTCTCCGGGTTTTCCATGACCCGGGATTATTTTTTTAAAGTTTAATTTTTTTAAATTAATTAGCCATAAATTCCAATGAGAAATATTAGAATCTATGTATTCGCTATGAACACGAGAAAATATCAAATCACCGCTTATAAGATAGTTAAGCGGCTTCAAAATGTAAACAGAAGAATCTTCAGAATGTCCTCCTGTAAGACTTCCCGAAACAATTGTTTTATCAAAAATAGTAAAGCTGTTTGAATCAAATAACTCGATATGTTTATAAGATAAAACTTCGTGAAGATTACTAAAGTTAAAATTAGTTGTTTTTGATAAATCTCTCAAAAAAATTTTTTCTATAGAATATAATTTTTCTAAAGTCAACTTATTCATAATCAAATCAAATTTATAATCTGAAAAAATTGCTCCGAAAGAATGATCTGGATGATAATGAGTTAAAAAAACTTTTTTTAATTTTTTTCCAGTTTTTTCTTGCATAAGTTTTAAAGTTTTTTCAAATTTTTCAGGAAATAAAGAACTATCAAAGCAAGCAAGTCCGTCTTCGTATTCAAAATAACAAATATTACTTGCACCGTTTTCAAACCAGAAAGTATAAACATTTTCAAATTGAGTGAGCATTTAAACCATCCCTTTATTTAAAAAATTTGTATTAAATTTTTATCATTCAAATATTTTATTTTTAAAAATATTCTTAATAAAATTGTACAATATTTTAAGTATAAAAAGCTATATCTATTTTTAAATTTTCAAATTTTTAACATAAATAACAGTCCTTTAATATATAATTCTTCTAAAATAATTGAATCTCCCTAAAAAAAGTGATATAATAATTAGTAAGCAAAACAAACTAATGAGGTGATATAATTTGTTGATCAGAGATTTCTTTAAAAAGTATTGGTGGAGGTATTTATTAGGAATTATATTTTTAATTACAGTAGATATAATTCAAATTTATATTCCAAGACAAGTTGGGCAAATAGTTGATATGTTAGAAGTTCCAGTAAATACAGTTTCTGAAATAAGATTATTAGCTATAGGAATTATTTTATTTGCAGGGGGATTAGCTTTAGGCAGGTTTTTTTGGAGAATATGTATAGTAGGTGCAGCAAGACTTTTTGAATTTAAAACTATAAATAAAATGTATAAACACATAATAAATCTTGATCAAAATTTTTATGACAGATGGCGAACTGGAGATTTGATGACAAGATTCACCTCTGATACTCAAATGCTTATGAGATTGATGGGTTTTGCGGTAATTATGCTTGTTGATGCAATATTTATGACCGCAATAACAGTTTATGCAATGGGAAGTTATGTTAATTGGAAACTAACTTTTTATGCTATATTACCTTTGCCAACTATAGCTTTTATGTCGTTATTTTTTGGAAGAATTATTCACAAACGATTCAGAGAAGTTCAGGAAAGTGTATCAGAACTATCTAATGTAACAGAAGAAAGTTTATCAGGGATAGATGTGACAAAAGTTTTTTCTAATCAAAAAACAATGCTTAAATTATTCAATAAAAAGTCAAAATTATTTTATAATGCTAATATTAGGCTCATAAGAATATGGGGATTAATGTTTCCGATGGTTTCTTTTTTAGGAGCATTATCAACACTTATTTTATTTTGGGTTGGAGGAAGAATGGTTATAATGAGTGAAATAACTTTAGGCGATTTCATAATGACTAACCAATATATAGGGATGCTTATATGGCCTATGATGGCATTTGGGCAACTTGTAAATATGCTTCAAACAGGTAGAGCATCTCATAAAAGAATTATAAATGTTTTAAAACAAAAACCTTTATCAGAAGAACCAGAACAAAAAGAAGAGGATATAAATTATGATTTTAAAGGAAATTATAAAATAAAAAATCTTACATATCATTATCCATCAAATGAAAGAATAGTACTAAGAGAAGTTAGTCTTGATATAGAACAAGGACAAATGTTAGCTTTTGTAGGAAAAGTAGGATCAGGAAAGTCTACAGTTGCAAAATTATTAGCTAAATTATACCCAGTAGAAAAAGAAAATATCTTTCTTGACGGAAAAGAAATAAATGAATGGAACGGTAGATTTATAAGAGAAAATGTCTCTTATGTACCCCAAGATAATTTTCTGTTTTCTATGACGATAAGAGAAAATATAGCATTTTCAAATAAAGATTTACATGATGAAGCTGAAAATTACGCGAAAATGGCAAATGTTCATGAAGATATAATGAATTTCCCACAAAAATATGAAACTATAGTAGGGCAACGTGGAGTAACTTTATCAGGCGGTCAAAGGCAAAGGACAACGATAGCAAGAGCTCTTGCTAAAAGGGCAAATATGATTATATTAGATGATTGTTTATCTGCTGTTGATACAGAAACTGAAGAAGCCATAATTAAAAATTTAAGAGAAGAAACTAAAGGCAAAACTATATTGGTTATTTCTCACAGATTAAAAGCAGTTAAAGAGGCTGATCAAATATTTGTTTTTGATGATGGTCAAATAGTTGAAAGAGGAAAACATGAAGAACTTTTGATAAAGCAAGGAATATATCAATCAATGTATATGAAACAATTGATTGAAGAAAAGCTGGAGGAGGAATAATATGGCTTCGAGTTATGAAAAAATATTTTTAGAAGAAAATGAAAAAAATGAAGGCGATTTAAAGACTTTTAAAAGATTATGGAAATATGTAAATAAATATAAATTAATATTATTAGTAACTTTTTTAACTCTAGCTTTTTCTACAGTTATTGATTTAGTTTTTCCGGTAGTTATAAGATATGGTATAGATAATGTCATCTCAATCCCATATATTTTTGAAAAAGATGAAACGGCTGAAAAAGGTTTTGTTAAAAGTGATAATGGAAATTATGAATTAAAAATAGAAAATGATATACATTATATGATGAACCTAACTACAGGTGAAAAACAAGAAGTTGAAGCGGATTTATTTATTAATTATAGAAATGAAAATATAAATAAAATTTATAGGTATTCTATGATATTTTTATTTATATTAATTTCTCAATTATTTTTTAATTATGGACAGATATTTTTTTCAATCTTATTAGGCCAAAAAGTAATTTATGATTTAAGAAGCGAATTGTATAATCATATTTTAAACTTAAAATACTCTTTTTTCACTAAAAACCCATCTGGAAAAATAACTACAAGAGTAGTTCATGATACGCAAAATTTATCGGAGTTTTTTAGTGAAGTATTAAGCAGTATGTTAAAAAATGTAGCAGTACTTGTAGGAGTAGTAATAATAATGATGAGGCTTGACCTAAACCTATCCTTAAGAGTACTATTAGTTCTTCCAATAGTAATAGTTGCAATGTATATTTTTAGAATTTTTGATAGAAAAGCCTATGATAAAGTTAGAACAAGAATATCAGTTATGAACGCATATCTTGCAGAAAATATTTCTGGTAGTTCGGTTACAAAGCTTTTTAATCAAGAAAAAAGAAAAGAAGATGAATTTAAAGATATAAGCACAAGATTATATAAAGCGAAAATTCAACAAATGTATGTATTTGCCGTTTTCAGACCTTTGATAAATTTTCTTTATTTTTTCACTTTAAGTTTGATGCTTTGGTTTGGAATACCAGAAGTGAGAGGAGGATTTATAAGTTTAGGGACATTATATGCATTTACATCGTATATACAAATGTTTTTCAGACCTTTATTTGACATAGCAGAAAAATATGATATAATGCAAAATGCTTTTTCATCGGCAGGAAAAATTTTCAAATTATTTGATGAAAAACAAGAAGATCTTGGTCACAAAAAATATGAAGATTTTGAAAATTCAACAATTGAATTTAAAAATGTAAGATTTTCTTATGAAAAAGATGAAGAAGTATTAAAAGGAGTAAGTTTTAACATTGAAAAAAATGAAAGAGTATCAATAGTTGGAGAAACCGGTTCTGGTAAAACAACAACGATAAAATTGTTAAGTGGATTATATAAATATGACGAAGGCGAAATACTTATTGACGGCAAAGAGTTGTATGATTACGATCTAATTAAGTTGAGAAAAAGAATAGCAGTGGTTCCTCAAGATGTATTTTTGTTCTCAGGAAATATTTTAGATAATATAAGACTTTTTAATAAAAATATTGCGGAAGAAGAAGTAATAAAAGCAGCAAAAGAAGTTTATGCAGATGAAGTAATAAAAAAATTACCTGCAGGATATAAAACTGAAATATTAGAAAGAGGCGGAACGCTTTCTACGGGCGAAAGACAATTAATAGCTTTATCAAGAGCAGTTTTATTTAATGCAAAAATCATAATGCTTGATGAAGCAACAGCTAATATAGATGTTGAAACCGAACATTTAATACAAAAAGCGTTGGATAAAATTTCAGAAAAAGCTACAATAATTTCAATTGCTCATAGATTATCAACGGTAAAAAGTTCTAAAAGAATAATAGTAGTGCATAAAGGGAAAGTTGTAGAACAAGGAAAACATAACGATCTTATTGATAAAAAAGGAATATATTACGATCTTTACAAATTGCAATTTGAGAATGAAAATTGAATTCAACTATAAAAAAATAAAAAAGTGTGTCTTTAGGCACACTTTTTTATTTTTTAACAATTTGCTATACTATATATGGTATATTTTGAATTTTTACATAATTTATTTTTGATAAGATGAGAAAATTGATATAAACCATATATAAAAAGCTTTTTAGAAATAATCAAGTGTAAATCTAATGAATAGAAGAAAAGGAATTTAAATTAACATAAGATATATAATATGTAAAAAAAAGACTTTTATATACATAAATAAAAAGAAAAAAAGAACCAAGAAAAAGAAAAAATTTACAAAAAAATAAAATATAAAACACATAAAATTATTATTATTAAAGAATTTAGAAAAATAATTGCTCTATATCAATTCATCAAGTAATTTCAATTATGTAATAGAATGTTTTCTTGATTAACTTCAATCTTTGTGATAAGCTATATATTGTTATGATTTTTGAGGGGGAATTTTATGAATAAAAATGATTTGCTTGAAAAACTGAAAAATAACATTTCAAGAGAAACCTGGAACAACTGGCTTTCAGATTGTTCAATTGAACAGATAAATGAGAAAGAAGTTGTTTTAGGCTTATCAAATATTTTTGTTAAAGACAAAGTCGAAAAAAACTTTGGATCTGTTATAAAAGATACTCTTGTAGATATATTAGAGAGAAATGTAGAAGTGACTTTTTCTACTAAAACAATAGATAATTCTAAAAAGAAAGAAGATTATACAGGGCCGTTAATAAAAAACAGACCCTTAAAATTATCAGATTTTAATTCTGAATATACATTTAAATCTTTTATTATTGGGGAATCTAACAGCATGGCGTTTCATTCAGCGATGGAAGCTTCTAAAAGTCCTGGGAAATACAATCCTTTATTTATTTACGGAGACGTTGGACTGGGTAAAACTCATTTGCAGCATGCGATAGCTAATAGAGTTTTAGAGCATTCACCTGATTTAAAAGTAAAATATTTAACCGCTGAAGATTTTATGAATGATATGATGGATTCTATAAGAGCAACCAATATGGAAGCCTTTAGAGAAAGATATAGAAAAACTGTAGATATACTTTTAATTGATGATGTGCAGTTTTTAATAGGGAAAAACAGTGTTCAAACAGAATTGTTTCATACTTTTAATTCTCTTTTTAATATGGGGAAGCAAGTAGTAATATGTTCAGATAGAACGCCAGAAGAACTTGCAACTTTTAACCCAAGATTAGTGAGCAGATTTGAAATGGGACTTGTTGTAAACATTCAAGAACCAGATGAAGGAACAAGATATCTTATTGCAAAAAAGATGGCAGATTTAGTTTCAGTTCAAATAACTGATGATGTAGCGCATTATCTTGCAGAAAATATAAATAGAAATCTTCGTAGGCTTAGAGGAGCTATAATGAATCTGATGCTACATTCAAAAGTCACAGGAGAACCAGTAAACCTAACTTCAGCAAAAAAAATAGTTGATTCTTTAATAAGAATGAATATGAATAAAACAAAATACAGAACTAAAGAAGCATTTGAAACTATAAAACTCAACACTCTAATAAACGCAGTTCTTCAAAAATTTAATTTGAAAAAAGAAGAATTATATTCAAATTCCAGAAAAAAAGAAATTGCAAATGCAAGACAAATTTTAGCTTATCTTATGAAAACCAAATTGAATATTCAATTAAAAGATATAGCTGAAGCACTTAAAAGAAATCACTCTACTATAAATCATGCGATAAAAAAAATTGAGCATTCTTTAATGATAGGAAATAAAGTAACAAAAACATCGATTGATGATATTATAAAAATAGTAGAAAATGAAAAAATGAATATTGATATAGTGTAAGAAAGTCGGAAATATTTCCGACTTTTTTTTGTTTCTTTTAGAAAATAAGAGATTTAACCGCTCAAAGAAAATTAAAGCTTAAAATTATAAAATATCAGCTTATCAAACTATTGAAAAAAATTTCATAATCGTTTAAAATATAAGTATAAAGAATATATGAGGAGTGATACAGTGAAAGCACTAATAAAAGAAAAAAAAGAAATAGGGTTAACCTTAACAACCGTAAAAGAACCAGAAATTATTAACTCTGACGATGTTAAAATTAAAGTTTTAAGAGCTTCAGTTTGCGGAACAGACATTCACATATGGAATTGGGATGAATGGTCTCAAAACAGGATAAAAACCCCTCAAATTGGCGGACATGAGTTTGTGGGAGAAGTATTAGAGGTTGGTAGAGAAGTTAAAGGAGTAAAGCCAGGAGACTTAGTTGCATGTGAAACTCATATTCCTTGTAAAGTATGTTATCAATGTAAAACAGGAAACATGCATGTTTGTAACGATATGGAAATTTTAGGAGTAGATAGAGATGGAGTTTTCGCAGAATATGTAGTAGTTCCTGAAATAGTATTATGGAAAGTTGATCCGTCTATACCTTTAAAATACGCATCAGTTATGGAGCCTTTGGGAAACGCTGTTTATACTACATCAGTAGTTGATTTAAGAGCAAAACACGTTTTAATAACAGGATGCGGGCCTATTGGAGCTATGGCTGTTGAAATAGCAAAAATTTCTGGTGCAGCTACAGTTATAGTCAGTGAAGTTTCTGAGTATAGAATAGATATGGCAAAAAAATTAGGAGCAGATTTAGTAATTAATCCAGCAAAAGAAAATTTAAAAGAAAAAATTATGGAATTTACTAATGGTCACGGTGCTGACGTTCTAATTGAAATGTCAGGTAATGTAAACGCTCTCAATGAAGGAATGAATGCGGTAAGAAATTGTGGGTTTATTTCTATTTTAAGTGTATACAAAGAAAAAAACATACCATTTGAAATGAATACTGCTGTATTTAAAAATCTTACAATTCAAACAATTACGGGAAGAAAAATGTTTGAAACATGGCATACAGCAACCCAGTGGTTAAAATATAATAAAATAAATATAGAAAAAGTAATAACTCATGAATTTCCGCTTGAAGAATATGAAAAGGCTTTTGAATTGATGAAAAGCGGACAAAGTGGTAAAATAGTATTGAAAATTTCTGATTGAAGGGGGAAAAGGAATGAATATATACGAACAACTTAAACAAGAAATGGAAAAATCAAAAGAAGACGGATTGTTTGTAACTATACGAACACTTAATTCGCCACAAGGAGCATGGTTAGAAGTTGATGGACAAAAAGTTTTAAATATGTGTTCAAACAACTATCTTGACTTTGTTTTTAAAGATGAGTTAAAACAAAAAGCTATAAAGTCTATCGAAAAATGGGGTGTAGGTCCTGGAGCTGTAAGAAGTATAGCAGGAACACTCGACATTCATTTGGAATTAGAAAGAGAGCTTGCAGATTTTAAAAATGTTGAAGCAACTTTAGTAGTTCAATCAGGTTTCAATGCAAACCAAGCGGTTATACCAACTATAACAACAGAAGAAGATGCCATTCTTTCAGATGAGCTTAATCATGCAAGTATTATAGATGGAGTTAGATTATCTAAAGCAAAAAGATATGTTTGGAAACATAAAGATGTAAACTCGTTGGAAGAGCAATTGAAAAAAGCTACGGAAGATGGTTGCAGAAGAAAATTAGTAATAACAGATGGAGTTTTCAGTATGGATGGAGATGTTGCACCTCTTCCAGAAATTGCAGAAGTTTGCCAAAGATATGAAGCTATTTTAATGGTAGATGATGCTCATGGAGAAGGAGTAATGGGAAAAAATGGTAGAGGAATTGTAGATCATTTTAATCTTCATGGAAAAGTTGATATTGAAGTAGGAACATTATCAAAAGCTTTTGGTTTAGTAGGAGGATTTGTCGCAGGAAAAAAAGAATTGATAGATTATTTAAAACAAAAAGCTAGAACATTCTTATTTTCAAGTTCGTTATCTCCAGCTGAAACGGGAGCAGCACTTGCCGCAGTAAGAAGTTTAAAAGATAACGATGAACCAGTAAAAAAATTATGGGGAAATGCAGAATATTTCCAAAACAAAATGAAAAAATTAGGATTTGATATAGGAGAAACAGTAACTCCAATAACTCCTGTAATGATTTATGATGCAGTAAAATGCAAAGAATTTAGTAAAAGATTATTTGAAGAAGGTATTTTTGCATCATCTATAGGATTTCCAACAGTACCAAAAGGAAAAGCAAGAATAAGAGTAATCATAAGTGCGAGTCACTCATTAAAAGATTTAGATTTTGCAATTGAAAAATTTGAAAAAATAGGTAAAGAAATTGGAATAATATAAAAAAACGCCTTTAAGGCGTTTTTTCGTTAAATGAAATATATTTGATTATAACAAGGAGAAAAATATGGTTGTATGGAATCCATGGTTAGGATGTCATAAAAAAAGTGAAGGTTGCGATAACTGTTATATACATAGAGCTAATGATAGAAAGGGAATAAATACAGATATCATTTATAAAACGGATGAATTTTACAAACCTATAGAAAAAGATAAAAAAGATAATTATAAAATAAAAAGTGGGCAAATAGTTTTTGTATGTTTTAACAGCGATTTTTTTGTTGAAGAAGCAGATGAATGGAGAAAAGAAGCTTGGCAAATTATGAAAAATAGGAACGATTTAAAATTTTTATTTTTAACAAAAAGAATTGAAAGATTTGAAATAGGGTTACCCGAAGATTTTTCTTCTGAATATGAACACGTAACAATATGTACTACTATTGAAAATCAAAAACGAGCAGATGAAAGGCTTTCGATATTAAAAAAACTCCCTATAAAAAATAAAATATTAACTATTCAACCATTGATTGAAAGAATCGATATATCAAAATATCTTGACGAAACTATAAACAGTGTTGTAGTAGGAGGAGAATCAGGAAAAGATGTAAGACCGTTAAATTTTGATTGGGTATTAGAGATTAGAGAACAATGTATAAATAAAAATATAAATTTTGAATTTCGACAAATCGGATCAATATTTATAAAAAATGGAATTACTTTTAAAACGTCAAAACAATATTTATGTTCAAAAGCAAAAAGCGAAAACATAAATTATAAAAAAACGTAAAACTTAGGAGGAAAAGAAATGATGAAGTATCCACAAGCAAAAAAAGAAAATATAGAAGAAATAATATTTGGTAAAAAAGTGGAAGATTCTTATAGATGGATGGAGAATGAAAATGATACCGAATTAAAAAAATGGATAGAAGATCAAAGTAACCTTACATTCGAATATTTAAATGGAGTATCGTTTAAAAATAAAATTAAAAATAGATTGAAAGAATTGTACAATTATTCAAAGTACTTTTTTTCAAAATCTGTTGGAGGAAAAATTATTTTCAGTTCTAATAACGGACTTCAAAATCAAAATATTTATTATATTCAAGAAAATATTCAAGAAAAAGCAGAAATTCTTATAGATCCAAATACAATGTCAGAAGACGGTACAGTTTCTGTTACTTTAAATACCAGTTCAAAAGATAACAAATATTTATCTTTTTTACAATCGCAATCGGGTTCTGATTGGCAAGAACTAAAAGTAATAAATTTAGAAACGAAAGAAACTTTAAAAGATATAATAAAATGGGTTAAGTTTACTTATGTGTCATGGTATAAAGACGGATTTTTTTATTCTAGATATGATATACCAGAAAAAGGAAAAGAGTTATCAGAAAAAAATGAGGATATGAAAATTTATTATCATAAACTTGGGGAAGAACAATCTAAAGATAAATTAATTTTTCAAGATAAAGATAATCCTTTAAGATACAGCACAGCTTTTGTTACTAAAGATGAAAAATATCTTGTTTTATCAGTTTCTGAAGGAACGTACGGTAACGAAATAAGAATAAAAAAAACAGATGAAGAATCTGATTTCAAAATAGTCTTTAAAGGATTCAGTAATGAATATAATTATATAGATAGTTTAAACGGTGATCTTATTTTTTTAACAGATGAAGATGCACCTAACAAAAAAGTCATCAAATTAAATCCTGAAACATTAAAAGTTGAAACTTTGATTGAAGAAAAATCTAATACACTTGAAAACGTTTTTTCAACAGGAGATAAAATTTTTACTGTATATTTAGAGAATGTATCTTCAAAAGTATTACAATATAATATTAATGGAGATTATGAAAGAGAAATAAATCTTCCGGCATTAGGTACGGTATATGAAATAAATGGTGAAAAAGATAAAGAAAACATATTTTTTTCTTTTACCTCTTTCACATACCCAACAACATTATTTGTTTTCAATAAAAATAATGGTGAAATTAATGAATTTAAGAAGCCCGAATTGAATTTCAATATATCGGAATTTGAAACAAAACAAATTTTTTGTGAAAGTAAAGATGGTACGAAAATACCAGTGTTTTTAACTTATAAAAAAGGATTAAAATTAAATGGAGAAAACCCAGCATTACTTTACGCATATGGAGGTTTTAATGTGACTATTCCGCCGGCATTTAACCCTTCGATGATATTTTTTATTGAAAATGGTGGTGTATATGCGCAAGCAAATATAAGAGGCGGAGCAGAATATGGAGAAAGTTGGCATAAAAATGGAATGCTTTTAAAAAAGCAAAATGTTTTTGATGATTTTATAGCAGCAGCAGAATATCTTATAGATAATGGTTACACCTCAAAAGAAAAATTGGCAGTTCATGGTCGATCTAACGGCGGTGTATTAATAGGAGCAGTAATTAATCAAAGACCAGATCTATTTAAAGTAGCATTTCCTCAAGTAGGAGTTATGGATATGTTGAGATACCATAAATTCACTATTGGATGGGGATGGATAGTAGAATATGGAAATCCAGAAGAAGAAATACACTTTAAAAATATCTTAAAATATTCACCTTTACATAACATAGAAGAAAAAGAATATCCTGCAGTTATGGTGATGACAGCAGATCATGATGATAGAGTAGTTCCTGCACATTCTTATAAATATACAGCAATGCTACAAGAAAAAAACACGAGCAATAATCCAATTCTTATAAGAATAGATACAAAAGCAGGTCATGGAGCAGGAAAATCGATAGAAAAATTAATAGAAGAAATATCAGATCAATTTACATTTTTATTCATTAATGTGAACATTAAGTTATAAATATACAAAAAATAAAAGTAAAATATAAAATTAATTATATTTATTTGAAATATAAATATAATTAATATGAAGCTTTTTTTAATTAATTTAAAATTAAAATATAGTATTATATAAATAATACTATATTTTTTTATTTTTAACATAAAAAAGGGGGGGAGTTATTAAATGAAAAAAAACTTGTTTCATTTTAAATCTTTATGTTTAAGTATGACCGTAAAAATAACTTTAGTTTTTTTAATATCGTTTTTTATTTTGGGAATTATAATATTTGTTAGAACTAATAATTCCATGTTTGAAGTATCAGAAAATTTAATAAATCAAGTTGTGCATGCAAGAACAGATGAATTATCTCAACTATTACAGTCGATAGTGAATGAAACATCTGTTTTATCTCAATTGGAATCTGTAAGAAGTGGAGATTGGAAAAAAATGAAAACAGATCTTGAAAAACATATGAAAAATAGAGAAGATGTATTTGAGATGTTTTTTTATGCAGATTATACAGGATTTTCAAATACTACCACTGGAGCTGAAGCTAATATAAGCGATAGAGATTATTATAATAGCATAATGAGAATAGGGCAAGACATAGTTATTGATAATATTATAATGTCAAGATTTTCTGGGAATGCTGTTTTTGTAGTAGCGAGTGCAGTAAAAAATAATTATGGAGAAACAATAGGGGTATTGGGTGCGACGGTTTTATTAAAGCCTCTTTCAAATCTTGTGGAATCAATAGATTTTGGTTATAGTCTTTTAATAGATGGAACAGGACTTATTACAGCAACTACAGATAAAAAATATGAGTTAGAAATAAATATAAAAAATTTAAATGAAGTTGGAATAAATGCTTCTGAAGAATTAACAAATGATATACTGAAAAATAACTCTGGAAAAGACACTATAACAAATTCAGAAGGAGAAGTTTATATATCGTTTTATCAATTAGTTGAAGGATCTCCGGGATGGTCTTTTTTAATAATGGTTCCTATAAAAGATATTACACAACCTGCTTTAAATCTTTTAAAAACAACTATTATTATTATGATAATGATTTTAATTTTTACAAATATAGTGATTTATTTTATAGGTTTTTTTATTGTGAAACCAGTAAAACAAATGGCATTGAAAATTGAAAAATTTGGTATGGGAGATTTAACAATTTCTTTTAAAAATAATAAAGTTGATGAAATAGGGCAAATAGGATTATCACTAGATAAAATGGCAGAATTATTAAGAGCAGCTATTTCAGAAATATCTGGAGCATCTGATGAAGTAGAAAATTCTTCAGAAGAATTAATAAAAATCACAGAAATTTCTTCGACTTCATCAAGTGATGTTTTAAATGTTGCAGAAGTAATGAACAATAATATTCATAACACTTCAGCGTCGATTCAAGAGATAAATTCTGGAGTTGAAGAGGTTGCGGCATCTGCCCAAAATGTTTCAAAATTAGCTCAAGAATTAAACCATGATGCTAATAATGTGTATGATTTTTCAAAATCTGGAGAAAAAAGCATACAAAATATTATAACGATAATTAAAGAGGCTGAAAAACAATCTAAGGAAACATCAGAATTAGTAAGAACAGTTGAACAAAATTCTCAAAATATTGGTGAAATAGTAGAAAAAATAGATTCAATTTCTGAACAAACAAATTTATTAGCCTTAAACGCTGCTATAGAAGCAGCAAGAGCGGGAGACGCAGGAAGAGGTTTTGCAGTAGTAGCTGATGAAATAAGAAAACTTGCAGAAGAAAGTAAAAAGACAACATCTGAAATAGAAAATATTTTGAGAGAGATAAAAGAAGGCGTAAACAAAGCTGATAAAGCAACGTTAGAAACTGTTAACGTTGTAAATGACGTATCAGAACAAGCAGATAAAATAGAAAAAGAGTTTAAAGAAATAATAGTGCGTATAGAAGAAATTAATGGGAAGATAGAAAACTTAACAGCAACAAGTGAACAACAAAGTGCTTCTTCAGAAGAAATTTCAAGTGCAATCGATAATTCCGCAAGAGCCATAAATGAAATCAGTATTCAAATGAATAAGATGAAAGATTCGACAGATAATTCAGTTAAATCCTGTGAGTTAGTAAATGCAACAGCAGAAGAGTTAAATGCCTTAAGTGAAAATTTAAAAGAGCAAGTAAGAAAATTTAAGTATAATTAAAAAAAAATCCCCATTTGGGGATTTTTTTAATTATAAGAATGAGTTTCAGTATTTTTTATGAACAAAATTTATTTTATATTTAATTAATACAAATTTTGTAATAGTTCGCAAAAAAATAAGAAAAACAATAAAAGTCATTAAAGCGTTAAAAAAATGCATTATAGGTATAAAAAGCAGATGATAAAAATTAAAAATAAAATTTGTGTAAATTATTAATAACTATTTTAATATTTTATTTAAAAAGCAACAAAATGCTATTATTATTTATAAAAAAAATATACTTAAAAGAAAACTATTTCTGTTATTATATAGTTACAAGAGTTAAAAAAACATTAACAAAAAAAGGAGGAGAAATAATGAAAAAAAATAATCTGAAATTCAAATCTTTAAGTATGGGAATAGTAATAAAAATAACTTTTGTATTAATAATAGCTTTTATCATCATGGGAACAATAATTTTTTATAAAACAAACGATTCAATTTTCAATTTGTCAGATAATTTAATTAGCCAAGTAGCTTCTGCACGTACAGATGAACTATCACAGCTATTAAACTCTATAATTGTAGAAACTTCTGTTTTAGCAAATTCAGATTCAGTAAAAAGCGGAAATTGGAATTCAATGGGAACTGAACTAACAAATTATATGAAAACAAAAAGTGATGTTTTTGAAATGTTTTTTTATGCAGATGAAAAAGGAGATTCTCAAACAACGAGTGGAGCTTCTGCAAATGTTGGAGATAGAGGATACTTTATTCAAATAATGAATCAAGGAAAAGATATCGCAATAGAAAATGTTATTACTTCAAGAGCGTCAGGGAACCCAATTTTTGTAATAGCAAGTGCAGTGAAAGATAGCACAGGAAAAACAATAGGTGTTTTAGGAGCAACAATATTTTTAAATCCATTATCAAACTTAGTTCAATCTATAGATTTTGGATACGGTATGTTAGTAGACGGAACGGGCTTAATAGTTGCTACAAAAGATGGAAGATTTGTTCTTGAACTTAACATCAATCAAGCAAATGAAATGGGTATGGAAGTTTCTTCCAATCTTTTAAATTCTATAAGAACAAGTGATTTTGGAAACGAAATTATTAGAGATCAGGAAGGTAAAAATCAAATCGCTTATTATCAACCGGTTAAAAACTCTCCTAATTGGTCTTTAATTATATTAGTTCCACAAGAACAAATGATAGATCCTGCTATAAATTTAATAAAAACAGTTATTTTGATTATGACTAGTGTTCTTTTAATCATAATAATTATATTATATATTTTAGGATTTTTAATTGCAAAACCAATAAAAATTATGGCAAAACAAGTAAAACAATTTGGAACAGGAGATTTAAAAATTTCTTTTGAAAATAATAAATCTGATGAAGTAGGTCAAATGGCTTTATCTTTACAAGAAATGGCAGTTATGCTTGTCAATTCTATTTCAGATATAGCCGGAGCATCTAACGAAGTAGAAATATCTTCTGAAGAACTATCAAAAATTACAGAATCTTCTTCAAAATCAACAAACGAGCTTTTTTTAGTTACAGGAGTTATGAATGAAAATATTCAGAATAATTCAGCTGCAATTGAGCAAATTAATTCTTCAATAGAAGAAGTTGCGGCCTCAATTCAAGATATTACAAAATTATCTCAAGAATTAAGTCAAGATGCAAACAATGCATTTAATTACTCTAAAGAAGGCGAAGAAAGTATATTTGAAATTGTAAATATAATTAAAGAAACAGAAAATCATTCAAAAAATACATCTGATTTGGTAAGAGATGTTGAGTTAAAATCTCAAAATATTGGAAAAATAGTTGAAAATATTGACAACATAACAGAACAAACCAATTTACTTGCATTAAATGCGGCTATAGAAGCTGCGAGAGCAGGTGAAGCCGGAAAAGGATTTGCCGTAGTTGCAGATGAAATAATAAAACTCGCTGAAAAAAGTAAAATTACAACATCTGAAATAGAAAAAATTCTTAAAGAAATAAAAAAAGCGGTAGATGAAGCAGATAAATCAACTCAAGAAACAGTTGATTATGTAAATAAAGTTTCGACTCAGGCAAATAAAATAGAGCAAGAATTTAAAGAAATAATTAAAAGAATGGAAAACGTGAATGAAAAAATTACAAACTTAACGGCTACTACAGAACAACAAAGTGCTTCAACAGAAGAAATTTCAGGAGCAGTTGATGCATTGGCTAAATCAATGCATGAGATAAGTGAACAAATGAAAAAAATAAAAAATTCAGTTGAAAATACAGCAAAAAATGACGAAATAATTAATGCAACAGCAGAAGAATTAAACGCTTTAAGCGAAAGTTTATGGGAACAAGTCAAAAAATTTAAATACGCTTAAAAAAATTCCCCATTTATGGGGAATTTTTTTAATAAACTTGAGTTCCTTCGATATATACTTTTTCTACAGTTGCTTTATAGGTTAAAGGATGATCTGTCCAAACTACGATATCAGCTTGTTTTCCATTTTCAAGAGAACCAATTTTATCTTCAAGGTCAAGAATTTGTGCAGCATTTATTGTTAACATTTTTATAATATCTTCTTCTTTTGCTCCGTATTTCAAAGCAATTCCAGCTTGAACTATTGCATATTCTTGAGGAATTACAGGATGATCGCACATTAAAGCTGCATTAATACCTTTTTCATTAATTATTCTAATAGCATCAAAAGTTTTATCTCTTAATTCAGGTTTTGATCTATAACCAAATATAGGGCCCAAAACTACAGGGATATTTTTTTCTTTTATTATGTCAGCAATTTTATAAGATTCTGTAGCGTGTTCAACAACTAAATCAAAATCAAATTCTTCAGATAAACGTATAGCTGTTAAAATATCATCTTTTCTGTGAGCATGAATTCTCGCAGGAATTTCTTTTTTTAAAACTTTTATACCAATTTCAAGATTTAAATCTATATCTGTAAATTCTTTTCCCTCTTTTTCAGTAGCCTCTTTTTTTGCTATATAAGATTTAACTTTAGTAAAATAACTTCTTATAAGAGCAGCATTACCAAGTCTTGTAGAAGGCATTTTTTTCATGCTCCCATAAACTCTTTTAGGGTTTTCACCCAAAGCCATTTTAAGTCCCGAAGGATTTTTTACTGTCATCTGTTCAACTGTTATTCCTTTAAATTTTAAAATAGCTCCTTGACCACCAACAAGATTAGCGCTTCCTGGGAAAACACAAACAGTGGTAACCCCACCACTTAAAGCCTCTTTAATAGCTTCATCATCAGGGTTAAATCCGTCAGTAATTCTAACTTGTGCAGTTATAGGGTCTGTCATTTCATTTACATCTTGATAAGTTCCATCTGAAGGAAGTCCGCCTTCAGTCAAACCAATATGAGAATGAGCATCTATAAAACCAGGGAAAATATGTTTTCCGGTACAATCAACCAATTCAGCATCTGCGCATTCAATATTTTTTGAAACATCTACTATAATTTCGTTTTCAATTAAAATATCACCAATAAAAGAATCAGAAGTTATAGGGTGTACAGTAGCATTTTTAAAAAGTAATTTCATGTTTCGTCCTCCTTAAATTAGTTTGGGTTACTAACTATTATAACATAAAATTTGAAATTTTTATATTAAAAATAATAAGATTTTTTAGAAAAAAATGGTTCTCTGTAATTTTTTTTGGTTTATTACTTTAGAAAGTCGGTTAGTAGAAAGGAAAAACATTCATCTTTTGCGTTAAACAATGGTTCAACTACCGTTCCCAAGGATGCACGGCGTTACAACACTTATGATAACGTATGTCAATAGAAAGTTGATCAGAAATATCACTAAAACAAGCATTTGTAATTAATTCCCCTCTTGAGGGGTGGCAACCGAAGGTTGACGGGGTGGACAGATTTTTGTAAATGCTTATAATGATGAATTGGTAAACATTGGATAAAATAAACACGAACAAGATCAAATTTTCTAAAAAACAAATTTCGCTCGGTCAAAAAGTCGGCTAAGTCGGGGGCATCACTGCCCCTTTCTCGCCTAAGAACGGTACGTGAGACTTTCGCCTCATACCGCTCAAGCATTCAATAACTCAGTTTTAACTGAGCGGTGATTAGTTTTACTTT
>Ga0334898_1001512_pt1 | contig 25219 bp, 23 predicted proteins | sample GraSluR3_MG_10_FD_207228 | JGI IMG/M metagenome (GOLD analysis project Ga0334898, IMG submission 207228) | Sludge microbial communities from methane-producing bioreactor in Wageningen University, Netherlands - Granular Sludge_3_08-R3 | ecosystem: Engineered > Bioreactor > Anaerobic >... | reverse complement strand
TTTCCAGTGTCAGCAATCAACGTAATCATATTCCAAGAAAATCATTGAATTACAGAACACCAATTGAGATATTTTTGAGCTATGTACAAGAAGCATTTTATTCTAACTTAATTTGACAAATCATATAATAAGAAAATGTATGGAATAAGATATAAGATGGTTGTGTCATTTTTAACTAAAGCAATCAAAGTTAGAAACTTAAAATAAAACTTGATTTAGGACTTTTGTATGATTTATTTTAGCTGTATTTATGATTTAATAAAACTAACTATTATTTCTTATTATAGTTGTCCTTTATGAAAGCGCTGTTTTTCGGTGTGCTTCGTCTATATTAACAACACTAATAAAAAGAGGATTTATTCAAAGTAAATAATAGGGAAAAAGTCGATAGAATAAGCAATAGTAATCGTTAAAAAAGGGAGATGCTAATATGGATATAACGGATAAAGAAAATTTTCAAAAACAGATGGATTTTTTGAAGAGACATAATTTTTACCAATATGTTTATCAATTTCGATGGCTATTTGTGTTTATACCAGTACTTGTTTTTTTGATCTTATTTTTATCGATTTTTCTTGGCTGATAATAGTAAAAGGCATATTATTAATGGGAATATTGATCAGTGAATATTATGTTATGTATCGTTTCTTTAAACCAATTGCTCTTGATGAAAAACAAGATTTCTCTAGTGTTCAGCTATTCCTTAACCTTTTTATATTTAATGCATTATTCATGTTTGTTATGCTAACAAACTTTCATCAAGTTTTTGTAGGAAAAGAATTTATTATTTTTGGTTCATTAATAGGCTCGTTGTTTTTTGGTAGTTTCATGGGTGGAATATTTACGATTTGCTTAAAGGAACAACTAAAAGAATACCAGAAGCTAATGAATCAATTTATAGATATAAAGAAAGAAGTACATTGATGAAAAATAGAATTAGTTAGAACAGCCATGTATGGTGAAATATTGTAGTATATTACTTGTTAAGGACGATGAACAGGATGAGTATCAAAAAATATTTACTTTTTTATATTATTAGCACATGTGCCATTATTTTTGTTTCTCTTACTTTTTTCTTTTTACCTCTAAAATCGATTGATTCTAGGAGTTATGAAGTACTTCATACGATATCTCAATATGGAGTAATTACTAATAAAGATGAGTGGAGGAATATTTTAGAATTAACAAGATACGGTAGAAAAGTAACTAATGTGGATAATTTAAATACATTAGTATATGTTGTTAACAAACATAGTTCTGTAAAACAAATAAGTAGTGACAAAGATATGGATAATATGGAAACTCTTAAGTTACCAAGTATTTCAAAGTATGAGGATCTTACAATTATTAACATTCCAAGTGTCTATAGCAATGATGATAACTTCTCAATTAAATATGCATCAAAGTTGACAGATTTAATCGAATATACTTCTGGTAACATTGTTTTAAATTTATCAAATAATTATGGCGGGCTGAAAGAACCTATGATTATTGGTGCGAGTTCTTTAATTCCTAATGGAATGCTCTTTAGCAATATTAATAATAAAAAGGAAAAGTATCCTGTTTACTTAAAAAATGGTAAATTATTTGGTGGCATTCCAGGAACGATTAACGAACTGAATCTTTATAAATTATCATTACACAAAAAGAAACTAGGGAAAAAAGTTGCAGTTGTAATAAATAATAACACAGCAAGTGCCGCTGAGAGTTTACTTTTAGCGTTAAAGAATAATCCAAATGTAAAAGTTTTTGGTATGCCTTCTGCAGGATATACTTCGGTTAATTTAGGACGTTTTTTTACTAATCAAAATTCCGATAATTATTGGTGGTTTGTATATACTGTTGGCTATTATGAGACAATAAAGCCCATAAAGGGAAAATGATTGTTTAACAATCAACCTGTCCCGCCAGATTATTATGTAGATTTATCGATGTTAGATAGAAATACTCAAGATATTACACAATTTTCTAATACCAAGAAACTATTCAAAAAAATAAAAAATTGGATTAACTCTGATTGAGTTGAAGGTACATTAAAGTAAATGAATTCTTAATGTATAGTATAACTTGTAAGCATAAAATTTTTATAGGAGAAAGGCTTTTGCTAAAATTATATTGTGGTAAAAGTCACATGAAAGTGGGGGGAGAATCGATGACGAAAGGGAAAAAAATTTTGTTTAGTTTTATTTCTTTAGTTTTTGGAACTTTTTTATTTGCAGTATTTGTTCATTATCAGTTCATGTATTCATTACCTATTTATTTTATTAAGTTTGAAGAGTATCCTTTTATAGAGAATTACATTCAACTATATTTGTACTGGGGTAGTGTTATAGGTATGGTCTTTATCCTTTTATTTATTTTAGGGATTGTTTTAAGTCCAGCAGAAGTAACATCCGTGAAATTAAACGATGACAAAGGAATATTAGAAATCAAAAAAAGTGCTATTGTAGGAATTGTTCAGTCGCAATTAGATCAGTCCAATTTATTAAGGGATTCAAAAGTAAATGTAAAAATGTATAAGAAAAAGATAAAAGTACGTATTACAGGAAATACAAGTGACAATCTAGATATTATAAATCAAACGAATCAATTAGTAAAAAATATTGAGTTATATCTTAAAACTTTTATAGGATTAGATACTTCAATAAAAGCAGAAGTAGTTTTCAAAAATATATCTCGTTCAGGAAAGAGTAAGCAAAAACAAAAACGAGTGATTTAAAGAAAGAGGGGAGAATATGAAAGAATTGTTCCTAGAATATAAGTATCCAATTATTGGAGGACTAATAGGATTGGTATTAGCACTTTTCTTTTTCACTATTGGTTTTTTTAAAACAATTCTCTTATTAGTTATGGTTGGGATTGGTGTATTTATAGGGAGTTATATTAAAAATGAGGATTTATTTGGAAAATTTTTCCAAAATAAATAAAATAAAGAATATTTAGGAGTGGATACAAATGGAGAAAACAAAAGTAAGTGTAAAGGAAGAAACGAAGAAGGAAAATGTACAAGGAAAATTAACGTATGAAGATAAAGTGATTCAAAAAATTATTGGCATTTCTTTAGAAAAAGTAGAAGGATTGCTTACGGTTGATGGTGGATTTTTCTCAAATTTAGCTGGTAAGTTAGTGAATACCGATGATGTTACATCAGGTGTAGTGGTTGAAGTAGGAGAAAAACAGGTAGCAGTAGATTTAGATATTGTTGCAGAATATGGAAAAGATATTTATAAAATTTACAATGAAATGAAAGAAATTATTACAAAAGAAGTAAAAAATATGACTGGGTTAGAAGTTATTGAAGTAAATGTAAATGTTGTTGATATTAAGACAGAAGAACAACATGAAGAAGATTCCGTTAGTTTACAAGATAAGGTTGGTGAGGCAACAGAATCAGTAAGTAATTTTGCCAGTGAGCAAACAGAGAAAGCAAAAGAGCTAGCTTCTAAAGGAAGTTCTAAAGCAAAAGAATTAACGGAATCTCGTGTTAAGTAATATAGAAAGAAAAATTTTTAATGAGAATAATTGAATAATAAAATAACTAAAAAATGTAGAGTAATAGTGAATCCAGAGGAGAAAATCCTCTGGATTTTTTTTACTTGATTTCTAGGGATGTTCCAGTGACCCCGTAAAGGTCGGTTTTTTTTATAATATTTTATTTTTGATATTTTTTTACAAATATTTGTGATATTTACAAGAATTCCTATTTTGTATTATTTATAATAAAAATGTAATTTTAAATTTAAATAAGGAAGGGAGCAAATTTAGTTTGTTTGGAAAAAACAATAAGCATATGATTTTAAAAAAAGGGAGAAAAAGAGTATTAAAGTATAGCATAAAAAAATTAAGTGTGGGTGTTGCATCAGTATTAGTTGGTGTAGGCCTTGTTTTTGGGGCAACTGGAATAGTTAATGCACAAATGGGTGAAGGAAGATTAGTAAATTATTCTGCTTCAGGAAATACGTTTCAAGAAAATCCGGGATATACGAAGAATTATAATTTCTCGGATTTACAATTCAACCCTAAAGCAATAACTGGTGATGTGTTACAAGGAAATACAATTGATTTTGAGGTTTATGGGAAACATAATATTGCAGCTTCAACTGCAAACTGGGAAATTCGTCTTCAATTAGATGAACGATTGGCCCAGTATGTTGAAAAAATTCAAGTTGATCCGAAGAAGGGCGTAGGAAATAGTAGACGAACTTTTGTAAGAATTAATGATTCGCTTGGCAGACCTACAAACATTTGGAAGGTTAATTACATTCGAGCAAATGATGGACTATTTGCTGGGGCAGAAACAACTGATACACAAACTGCTCCTAACGGTGTGATTACATTTGAAAAAAATTTAGATGAAATTTTTAAAGAAATTGGTGCAGATAATCTTAAAAGCGACCGTTTAATGTATCGTATCTATTTGGTAAGTCATCAAGATGACGATAAAATTGTACCTGGAATAGAAAGCGCTGGTTACTTTTTGACAGATCAAGATGATTTCTATAATAAGTTAGATGTATCCGAAAATAATTCTGATCAATTTAAGCATGGATCGGTAAATACTAAATATGAAGAAGCTAATATCCAAACAAAAGACGGTTCTGGGTCTACTGGTGCTAATGGAGCTATAATTTTAGATCATAAGTTAACGAAAGAAAAGAATTTTTCTTATTCAACTTCTGCAAAGGGAACGCCTTGGTATGCTAACTACAAAATCGATGAACGTTTAGTACCATATGTATCTGGAATACAAATGCATATGGTTCAGGCTGATAAAGTGGCATATAATGTTTCGTTTGAATCAGGAAAAAAAGTGGCTGATTTAGCGATTGAGCGACGTGAAGGTCATGAGAATTATGGTATGGGTTCAATCACTGACAATGATTTAACTAAACTTATTGATTTTGCTAATGCTAGTCCACGACCTATCGTTGTTAGATATGTTTTACAACTGACTAAACCTTTAGATGAAATCTTAGAAGAAATGAAAGCAGCGGATAAAATCGAAGAAAATGCGCCATTTGGTGAAGATTTCATCTTTGATTCTTGGTTGTCGGATACGAATAAAAAATTAATCCAGAATACTTATGGAACAGGTTATTATTATTTGCAAGATATTGATGGTGATGGAAACCCTGACGATAAAGAAGAGAGCGGAGACACGAATCCATATATCGGGAAACCTGAATTAGAAGAAGTATATGATGTTGACACAACAGTTAAGGGGAAAGTATTCATCCACGAGTTAGCGGGAACAGATCACAAAGCGCAACTTGTTGATAAAGAAGGTACTGTATTAGCAGAAAAAACTATCGCTCCAAATGAAAAAGATGGGGCTCCAATTTCAGATACTGTAGAATTTGAATTTACGGGTGTAGATTCAAGTAAACTAATCGCGAAAGATGAATTAAAAATCCAAATCGTTTCTCCAGGTTTTGATAAACCAGAAGAAGGTTCAACCGTTATTAAGGAATCACCAAAAGCGGTTGATAAACAAACCGTGGTAGTTGGATTTAAACCAGATGCTAAAGAATCAATTCGGAATAATAAAAACTTACCTGAAGATGCAGAGTATTCATGGAAAAAAGAGCCTGATACTTCTAACGTTACTGATAGTACGAAAGGTATTGTAACTGTTAAGATAGGAAATCGAACTTTCGACGTGGATGTAGAGTTTGCTGTAAAAGCTTCTCAAGCTATGGAAAATGATGCAACATACGTACCTATAACAACAACCCCAGAAACGACAATTCAAAGTGGTAAACCTACATTTGATAAACCAGATGTTCCTCTAGCTAACGATGCCTTTTCAATTTTAGATGTTTATAATAAGGACTTCGGCAATGCAAGTGTTGACGCAAATACTGGTATTGTTACATTCACTCCAGCTAAAGGTGTAGGAGAATCGGAGCCGATTACTGGAACAATTCCTATTAAAATTGTTTACCAAGATGGTTCTGTAGGCACGACCGATTTAGCAGTAACTGTAAGTAAAAATATTTATGAAAATCCAGGAGAAAACATTCCTGCAGGCTACCACAAAGTAACCTTCACCGCAGGAGAAGGAACAAGTATTGAAAGTGGAACAACAGTCTTTGCAGTGAAAGACGGCGTAAGCTTACCAGAAGATAAACTTCCGGTGTTGAAAGCAAAAGATGGTTATACAGATGCGAAATGGCCAGAAGAAGCAACGCAACCAATTAAAGCAGATGATACAGAATTTGTATCAAGTGCAACAAAATTGGATGATATCATTGAAAACCCAGGGGATAATATTCCGGCTGGCTATCATAAAGTAACCTTTACTGCAGGAGAAGGAACAAGTATTGAAAGTGGAACAACAGTCTTCGCAGTGAAAGACGGCGTAAGCTTATCAGAAGATAAACTTCCGGTGTTGAAAGCAAAAGATGGTTATACAGATGCGAAATGGCCAGAAGAAGCAACGCAACCAATTAAAGCAGATGATACAGAATTTGTATCAAGTGCAACAAAATTGGATGATAAATCTGATGCTGACAAATATACTCCTGAAGGTCAAAAAGTGACTACAGAATTGAATAAAGAACCTGACGCATCTGAGGGAATTAAAAATAAGAAAGATTTACCAAAAGATGCTAAGTATACTTGGAAAGAAAAAGTAGATATTAGTACAGCTGGAAATAAAAAAGGTACGGTTGTAGTGACATATTCAGATGGATCATCTGATGAAGTTGAAGTAGATGTCACAGTAACAGACAATCGCTCTGACGCTGATAAATATGAGCCAACAGTAGAAGGTGAAAAAGTAGAAATCGGTGGTAAAGTAGATTTAACAGATAACGTTACTAACTTACCAACGTTACCACAAGGAACAACAATAACAGATGTTACTCCTGGTGGTACAATCGATACTAATACACCAGGTAATTACGAAGGTGTCATTGAAGTAACGTATCCAGATGGTACAAAAGATACAGTAAAAGTTCCAGTAGAAGTAACAGACAATCGCTCTGACGCTGATAAATATGAGCCAACAGTAGAAGGTGAAAAAGTAGAAATCGGTGGTAAAGTGGATTTAACAGATAACGTTACTAACTTACCAACGTTACCACAAGGAACAACAGTAACAGATGTTACTCCTGGTGGTACAATCGATACTAATACACCAGGTAATTACGAAGGTGTCATTGAAGTAACGTATCCAGATGGTACAAAAGATACAGTAAAAGTTCCAGTAGAAGTAACAGACAATCGCTCTGATGCTGATAAATATACACCAATGGTAGAAGGTGAAAAAGTAGAAATCGGTGGTAAAGTAGATTTAACAGATAACGTTACTAACTTACCAACGTTACCACAAGGAACAACAGTAACAGATGTTACTCCTGGTGGTACAATCGATACTAATACACCAGGTAATTACGAAGGTGTCATTGAAGTAACGTATCCAGATGGTACAAAAGATACAGTAAAAGTTCCAGTAGAAGTAACAGACAATCGCTCTGACGCTGATAAATATGAGCCAACAGTAGAAGGTGAAAAAGTAGAAATCGGTGGTAAAGTGGATTTAACAGATAACGTTACTAACTTACCAACGTTACCACAAGGAACAACAATAACAGATGTTACTCCTGGTGGTACAATCGATACTAATACACCAGGTAATTACGAAGGTGTCATTGAAGTAACGTATCCAGATGGTACAAAAGATACAGTAAAAGTTCCAGTAGAAGTAACAGACAATCGCTCTGACGCTGATAAATATGAGCCAACAGTAGAAGGTGAAAAAGTAGAAATCGGTGGTAAAGTGGATTTAACAGATAACGTTACTAACTTACCAACGTTACCACAAGGAACAACAATAACAGATGTTACTCCTGGTGGTACAATCGATACTAATACACCAGGTAATTACGAAGGTGTCATTGAAGTAACGTATCCAGATGGTACAAAAGATACAGTAAAAGTTCCAGTAGAAGTAACAGACAATCGCTCTGATGCTGATAAATATACACCTAAAGGTCAAAAAGTAACTACTGAATTAAATAAAGAACCAGAAGCATCTGATGGAATTAAAAATAAATCGGATCTACCAAAAGGAACTATGTATGTTTGGAAAGAAAAAGTAGATGTGGGTATACCTGGAAATAAAAAAGCTACTGTTGTAGTAATATATCCAGATGGATCTAAAGAAGAGGTAGAGGTTGTTATTTCTGTAGTAGATAAAAAAGCGCCGAATAAACCTCAAGTTGATCCTATTACAGATGGTGACAAAATTGTTACTGGTAAAACTGAACCAAATGCAGATGTAACAGTAACGTTACCTGATGGAAGTCAATACCATGGCACAGCTGATAAGAGTGGTTACTTTAAAGTTAACGTTCCTAAATTAGAGGCAGGGACAAAAGTAAAAGTAACTTCAACTGATGAATCTGGCAATACTAGTGAACCTACTGATGTAGTTGTTTCGTCAAATGAATTAAACGGTGGAAAAGGTAATGGAACAGACAGTAAGACTAACAACAATCAAGATAAAAAACAATTCTTGAAAACTTATCCTAAAACAGGAGAGGTTGATAGTAATATTTATACTATTGCTGGTGGTTTAATATTGTTAGGAACTTTAGGGTTATTAGGGTATGAAAAATGGAAAAAAGAGGATGAATAGAAGTTTAAATTATTAAATATTCTCTGAAAAGAGGAAGAAGTCTCTTCCTCTTTTTGTTTTATTGTTGTTTATTTAAATAATATTGTGGATTTTATTATTTTTTATTAAAATAATGTTGATATTAAAATGAGTAAATAATTACTAGATAATATTTATTTACTTATAGTAAAAGTTCATATTTAAGTAAAGGAGTTTTTTTTTGAATACGGATAAAGAAGTTTTATTAAAGTCATTACATGTATGCTTAGGGATACCTATATTAGTATTTAATGAAGATTACACTCTTGTAGAAGAATATAGATCTGATAGGACTATATCATTATTTTATGATTTCCCAACTTTTTTAAAAAAAGTAGTGAAAGACAAGCTTAAATTTGATTATATAACTGGTAATTATAATGAGTTGTTTTTATTGTACACATACAATAAAAAACTGTTTTTGCTTGGTCCATTCAGATGTAATACCATAGAAAAAGATAAATTCTATTCTATGGTTCAATATAAAAGTATAAAGCATTCTGATAAAGAATCCTTATATAAATTATTAAATAAATTACCATTATTTTCATTAGGGGATATTAGAGATATTCTTATCCTTATAAATTATTTTTTTACGGGAAAGATTGAAGACTTATTTCATAAGCCGTTACATGATTATGAGAAAAAATTTTCAGAAGATATCCAAATAGAACGGATAGATATGTTATTATCTCAAAATTATGATCCAGAAATTTATTTATTTTTATATGAAAATAAAATTTTAGAATATGTTGTAAATGGTAATGTACAAGAATTAAGTAATATGATATTTAAACTAAGTAATGGTGTTGTTCCTGTGGTTAGTGGGGATAACGTACGTTCTGAAAAGAATTATTCAATAGTTGTATTTGAGAAGTTAGCACAAGCAGCTATAAATATGGGAATGGACTTAATAAATGCATATCAGAGTCGAGATAGTTTTATAAGGAAAAATGAACTATGTATAAATTTAAAAGAAGTATTAAAAGTTAGAGATACTGCTATAGTATTTTATACCTCTGAAATAGGAAAAGCTAAAGTAAGGAATCTTTCTCCTCAGATATCATCAATTGTTCAGTACATTGGTCTAAATATGTATACAAAGATTACAGTAAGACAGATTGCTCAATATTTTTCAATGAGTGAAGCTAGGTTACGCACAGCTTTTAAAAAAGAAATGAACATTAGTATACATAATTATATTTTAAGAAGAAAAATTTCAGAAGCTAAAGTAATGTTAAAATCTAATTATCCTATTAATGATATTTCACTATTATTAGGTTTTTCAGATACGTCTCACTTCACTAAAGTTTTTAAAAAGATAACAGGGACGACTCCTAAAAAATATCAGATGTCAGTTGATTCTAAATTTACATTAAATTTAGACTAAAAAATGTTTTAGTACGAAACATTTTTTAAATAATTATCTAACTTTTGGAAATGAAATTAATTGTTTAGGTGTTTTATTTTACACTTAAAAGTTCATATCATTAATAGTTATAGAAAGGATAGAGATAATATGAAATTTTATTGGGAAATCAATCCAGAAGATTTATTAAAAAATGGTAATTATGAAAAAAATAATTTATCAGAATGTGCATATAATTTAATGATTATGTATAACAAGTATGCAGAAAAAGGGAAGAAATTACAACAGTCTATTAATTCAAAAAATTTCAAAAAGAATATAGAACAATTATTAGAAATAGAAGCTATTCTTTCTGAAATACAATTTTATTTAGAGGAGATAAATTTAGAATCTGCAGATACAAATAATGTTATTTCACAGATAGAAACTGAGTATTTAGTAGATTATTATTATAAAATTGGAAATGCAGATAAAGAGGGAAATTTTTTTGCTTCATTACTAAGAAATAAGGTATGTAAACAAAAACAACTAAGATTCGGTATTTTTCCAGAAAGAGTTATTATTTAAATGTTTTTAAATAATAACTATGGAGATAAATGGCAGAACGTTTGTTGCTTTTTTTAATTTCGAATTATCAATTAAGTACAACACTTTATCCTGTAAAAACTTCATACGATGTTTTTCATTTTAAGCACTTTTGTGGTCTAGTCTATGCATAAAGGATTGAATATAATTATCTGGAATTAAGATTATATCTTTCCCTTTTGGTAGGTACTCTCTTAATAATCTATTTGTATTTTCATTTAGTCAAAAACTGGGTAAAGGAGTCTACAAAGATAAACCTAAAAAATAATTTTGCACATATGCTTGATGACCTTCCTGGAGTAGCTGATAATGCTAAAAAAATATTGTTTGATATGAGATGTACTACTGTAATAGACGATTGTAATGTTCATTTACGAGATGTACTTAATTTATTAGAAGATGAAATGCACAGCTTTAGATTATCTTCTATTGAAGCTAATGATTTAGATAAACTATATGATACTTTTTATTACTATGGAAAAAAAGAACAATTAATAGAATTTCTGCTTGACCAGATGACTAATGCGATAAATTTTAAACAAGCTGATAAGGATTTTCTTATTTATTCATGGCTTGTAGAAAAACTTACTGAAGAACAAATATGCGAAATGCTCGCGAGAATTAATGAAAATACCCAATACCATTGGAATAACAACCTTAATTCATTTGTTGATGAGTTCGTTGCTTATTATAAAGAAACAAATGGAATTGATCTAAGAATAAATTATTTGGGAGCAATTTATACTAATTTAAAAATTCTCAGCGATGAATATACTCTCTCTATCTCAGATTACGAGCTTATTTTCAAATTTTTTGAGGATATAATAGAGAGTCATAGCGAAACAATATTTGATTTTCAGCGTAAATATAAAAAGGATATTGAAACAAATTTTGGTAATAGTTTGGAAAACTTTCCTAAACTGAATAAGTTATTATTCGAATAGATTTTGAAAAGCTTACAATAAATAAAAGTATTAATTTTTGTTACATCAATTAATCTCTAATTCATGAATTTCTTTTTTGATTCTATATATAGTTAGTCTCGTAATATTGTAATCTTTCGCAATCTTTATCCCTTGTGCTTGGCGTCTTTTAGATTCCGTACGTTCTTGCTCGGCAATCATGGCCAAAATCTGAATGATTAGGTCTTTGATAAATTTATCTAGGAGTGGATTTCCGATTGCTTCAGCCATGATTGGTAAACTGGTAATAATTAGCCGCACATTTTTCTTCTTTAGATAATTTACTGAATCGATAATCTCGTCATAATTACGTCCAAGTCGATCGATGGCCTCTACAATAAAAATATCTTGGTCTCTAACAAAATCTAGAGCTTTCTGAAAAATCGGTCGATGAGTAATAGTCGCTCCGGATTGTTTCTCGATGAAAATTTTTTTAGCACCAAACTTGTTCATTTCCTCAATTTGACGTTGTTCATTTTGATCGATTGATGAAACTCGAATATATGCAATTTTCCAAATTTTTACCTACTTTCTATAATTTTTAAAATACACCCTAATCATACATTCAAAAACCATATTTTTCAATGTTCTGTTGGTGTCTATTTAGGGGTCCTTAATTAGACAATCGCAACTATTTGATTTTCTTGTTTTTTAAATGCGTGATCAGGGTGTATGATAAAACTCTTGGAAAGAGGCAGAATTTTGAAAGTTGCATATGCAAGAGTTTCATCCATTGGCAAAACTTGGAACGGCAAATTCAAGAGTTAAAAAAATTAGGAGCGAAAAAAATATTTGTAGAGAAAAAATCTGGCGCAAGTATTGAACAACGACTAATTTTTACAGAAGCTATCTATTTTGTGAGAGAATCCGATATTTTTATGGTAGAAGCCATTGACCGATTAGGCAGAAATTACGATGAAATTATTTAGACGGTTAATTTATTGAAAAATAAAAATGTTCGACTCATAATTACAAGCCTTCCTATTATGGCTGAAGCGGTTGGTAATCCATTATTTGATCGTTTTATTAAAGATTTGATAGTCCAGATTTTGGCAATGATTGCGGAACAAGAAAGAACAGAATCTAAGCGACGACAAGAACAAGGAATTAAAATTGCAAAAATGAACGGTGTTTACCAATGGCTGTGAACTAGAATCCAAAATACGTACTACGTGAACAATGTGTAGTATGTATTTTGGTGTTTTCTTAATAACTAATTTTGAATAATCATTCAATTCTTTTATCAATAATTGAACGTAAGACTTTTTCTCTTAAATCCAATGAATTAATCTTGTTATTTTGTTCATATTCATGTACTAACAAATCACAAATATAAAGTTGTGAAATTTTTCCAGCTAAAGAACCACCATTTAAAAATTCTTCGATTGCTGTTTGTAAAACTAAATCTGCAGATTTTCCTATCGGTGAATGAATATAATTCGTTATAGCAAGTATTTTTGCTCCATTATTTTTTGCAATTTTTAATGAGTCATAAGTATCTTTTGTTTTTCCAGATAAAGAAAAGATAATAACTAAATCTCTATCTGTTAACAAAGAAGCAACTTGAGCTTGATAATGAGGATCTAATACAGCTTTAGCTTGTATTCCTACCCTCAAAAACATACTTTCCAAATCAAGACTAGTATTTCCACTAGATCCTACACCAAAAATATATAGGCTGCTTGCTTGATTAATAAGTTGGATTGCTTTTGTTAATTTTTCTTCATTAATTAAACAAGAAGTAGACTGAAGTACTTCAATCAAACTTTTAGCAACTTCATCGTGGTATTTACCACTAGATGGTTTTTCTTTTTTTTTGCTAAAATCTTCTTTAGCAATTTCAATTTTTAGATCAGAAAAACCAGAAAATCCAAGTTTTTGACAAAAGCGAATGATTGTTGCATCGCCAACATTCGCTTTTGTTTTAATATCATTCATAGTACTGTAAATAATAGATTCTCCAGAGTTAAGAATAAAATCAGCAACTTTTCGTTCCGATTTTGTTAATAAGGGATAATGTTCATTAATTAAATAAATGTAATTCATAAAATCTCCTCTAGAATGTAATTTTTGTTTATTATACACTATAAAAATTAAAAAACTCCAAAATTCTCCATTTTTCTTGACAACAATGTAAGCGGATGCTAAACTTTTTTTGGAGTAAAAATCCTAAAAAATATAAAAATGGAGGTTTGTGGAGTTTGGACAAAGCAAAATTCTTAGAAGCAATCTCAGGTGGTTTAATTGTTTCGTGTCAGGCGCTACCTGGTGAACCATTTTATACAGAGGAAGGAGGTTTAATGTCATATTTTGCATTAGCGGCTAAAAATGCTGGAGCTGTTGGCATACGTGCAAATTCCGTTCGAGATATTAAGGAAATCAAAGAGAAAGTTTCTTTACCGATTATTGGCATAATAAAAAGAGATTATCCTCCTGAAGAGCCATTTATTACAGCAACTATGAGAGAAGTAGATGAATTAGTTGCAATTGGTGTGGAGGTAATTGCTTTGGACTGTACTTTACGTAAACGTCATGACGGATTATCTATTAATACTTTTATAGAAAAAGTAAAGAAAAAGTATCCTCAACAACTATTAATGGCTGATATTTCTACTTTTGAGGAAGGAAAGAATGCTTATCAAGCTGGTGTGGATTTTGTTGGTACAACCTTAAGTGGCTATACAAAGGAGAGCAAAAAACAAAATGGCCCAGATATGAAATTAATTAAACAATTAGTACAAGAAAATATTTGTGTTATTGCTGAAGGGAAAATTCATACACCTGAACAAGCAAGACAAATTAAAAAGCTGGGTGTTGCAGGAATTGTCGTTGGTGGTGCAATTACACGACCACAAGAAATTACTAAAAGATTTGTCGATGCATTGAATAAGGAGGAAAAAGATGTTTAAGAAGTTTTCACAATTAGGTCGCGCATTTATGTTACCGATTGCAATCTTACCAGTAGCAGGTTTACTTTTAGGTCTTGGTGGTGCTTTAACAAATGAAAGTGCAATGAATGCGTATCCAATTTTAGAACAGCCATGGATCCATACAGTATTAAGTATTATGAGTTATGCAGGAAATGCTGTCTTTACTAATTTAGCATTGATTTTTGCTATAGGTATTGCTGTAGGGTTAGCAAATGGGGATAAAGGAACAGCAGGTCTAGCCGGTGGAGTATCTTACTTAGTGTATACAGCAACGATCAGCGGATTTCTTGCGTTATTTTCTGCTAAAGATGCAACTCTTGATACTGGTGTTGTTGGATCTATTGTAATTGGCGGAACTGTTGCATTTCTACACAATCGATATCGGAAAATTGAACTACCGCAATTTTTGGGTTTTTTCGGCGGATCGCGTTTTATTCCAATCATTTCTAGTTTAGCGGCAATTATTATCGGTTCTTTCTTTTATTTAATTTGGCCACCAATTCAAAATGGATTAGCAGTAGTTGGAGAACATATTGCACAAATGGGAAGTCTAGGTACTTTTTTGTATGGATTTTTACTTCGTTTGACTGGCGCAGTAGGATTACATCATACTATTTATCCACTTTTTTGGTATACGTCTTTAGGAGGTACAGAAAGTGTAGCTGGAGTTACTGTTTCTGGTGCACAAAATATTTTCTTTGCGCAACTAGCTGATCCAAACCATACAGGACTATTTACTTATGGTACTCGTTTCTTTGCAGGTAGATTCGCGACAATGATGTTTGGTTTACCAGCCGCTTGTTATGCTATGTATCGTGCTATACCTAAACAAAATCGTAAAAAGAATGGTGGACTTTATTTTAGTGGTGGCTTGACTTCATTTTTAACAGGGATTACTGAACCAGTTGAATATATGTTTTTATTTGTAGCACCATGGTTATATATAATTCATGCATTCTTAGATGGTCTATCTTTTTATTTTGCTGATATTTTAAATATCCGAGTAGGAAATTCATTTTCTGGTGGATTAATTGATTTCTTATTATTTGGTGTACTCCAAGGAAACGATAAGACAAATTGGCTGAAATTAATTCCTTTCGGAATTGCTTGGGCAATTGTTTATTTCTGCGTATTTACTTTCTTCATTAAGAAATTTAAAGTAGCTATTCCTGGAATGGGAGAAGAGTTGCCAACGACTACTGAAAATAAATTAAATAAAAAAACATCATTAAATGATGAAGCTCAAATAATCATTAAAGCTCTTGGTAGTAAAACCAATATTGAATCCGTTGAAGCTTGTGCTACTCGTTTACGTGTAGCTGTTGTAGATGGCCGAATGGTTGACAAAGAAACTATTAAACAACTAGGTGCTACTGCTGTTTTTGAAGTGAATGGTGGTATTCAGGCAGTTTTTGGCGGTAAAGCTGATTTACTTAGTCAAGAAATTAATCAAATTTTAGAAATTGAGAATTAGGAGATATCTTATGTTTAATCTATTTAAAAATAAAAAACAAGAAGGAATTTCCATTACTGCTCCTTGTTCAGGGAGGATTATTCCTATTTCAGAAGTAAATGATCCAATATTTTCAAAAAAAGTACTTGGAGAAGGATTTGCAGTTGTTCCCGAAGGTAACAAAATATATGCTCCTTTGACTGGACGAATTGAAGCTGTTTTTCCAACAAAGCATGCAATTAGTATAAAAAGCGATGCAGATATTGAATATTTAATTCATATTGGTATAGATACAGTTGAATTGGAGGGTAAACCTTTTTCAATTTTTGTTAATGCAGGAGAGAAGGTTACTACCGAAACATTATTAGCCGAAGTTGATTTTGATCAAATTAAACAAGCAGGAAAAGATCCATCTGTCATAGTTGTTTTTACTAAACCTGAACAAGTTAATGAAGTCATCTTAAATAGTTATACAACTATATATGGTGATTCATGTGGTAAAATTATACTTTGACGTAGAGTTAAGTATGTTATCGGATTAAATTTAAATGAATAAAAGGTGATTATAGACTGTGAGTTATAGAATTTAAGTAAATTATATTAACAAAACACCCTACTATTATATAAATCAGTAGGGTGTTTTCTACTTATCGGAACTTTAGTATATTCAAAAATATTAACACAAGAAAATCTGTTTTTGATTTTCTTGTGTTAGAATATGCAATTTTAACTTTTACGATTTTGTGATAATTTTGAATAAATCAATTAGGAATAGAAGTAAAAAATATAAATTAAGAATTATACTATTACAATAAAAGTTTAAACTTACTGTATCAGTATGCACAATTGATTTTTACTGAAAAGTCATAGTTAAGTTACTGTGAATTTTGTTGAGTATATTACATAGAATAACAGATAAATTAGTTGTGGATTCTTTTATTTAAGTATTTGGAAAAGAGCGGACTGGATTAGAGGGTGTTTTTTCACACTAATCAAGACTTACATAACAAATGGATTTAATTATTTCAATAACCAATAAATCAAAACGAAACTTGGCTGCAATTTTGTTCAATATAAGTGAACGGTTAATTGTATAAAAATACCAAATATATTTCTATAAAAGGTATTCGGCCTAGCTTTTAGGTTTCAATACAAAGTGTGGAATCTTTTTTTTAATATCCAGCTACCTAGTAAACAGGACAAAGGTAAAATTAAAATTCCTGCACAACCAGTTAAAATACTTACTAATAGTTCCCCTACAAAAATTTTAGAATTAATTAATTCTAAAAATGAATAGTTTAAATCCTGTAAGTAAATTACTAATGCAAAATTAGATGCTATAAAAGCAAATAAGAGAGTGTATATAGTCGAATTTAATACCTCAATTACTACGTTAAAACTAGAATTAAATAGTTCTTTAAAAGTTAAATCTGGGTTCTTCGTATATATTTCGTAAGTAGAACTACAAATAGCCATACTTCCGTCAATAACGGCACCAGAAAAACTAATTAAAATAATTGAGACGTTTAGTTCAGAAAAAGGGATATCAACATTTAAATCAAAATTAGCTAATTCAATTAATTCTTCAGAAGAAAATCCTTGTGTCTTAAGAGCAGTGATTAATGGTAGTGACACAATAGTAAAAGTAACTAAAAAAAATATAACACAGATAAAAGCCAATTTTGTTTTAGCATTACGTCCATTTATCCAATAAAGAATTACTATCGTCATTAGTAAAAAAGATACAAAGGTTACCAAATATACAGAAATATGAAGCGATATAGCTATTAGATAGCCAATAAAAATGACTATATTCAAAAATAATCCTGAAATAAAGTAGAAAGAATTATTTTTAAATATGATAATTGAAATAAAGATAAAAATAATGACTAATAAACTAATTACATTCATCTGTTTTCCCCTTCTTTTTTAATTTTTTAAATAAAAGAAAAAATAAAAATGAACTTGGGATAGTGAACAAGATGGCAAGTCCTCCACATAAAACTCTCATTATTTCCAATGAAAGATGCATTTTGAATGTCTCAACAAAATCCCATCCATTAGCTAAATAGAAAATAAAAAAAGGCGTTGCACTACTAAGATAGGCAAATAACAAAACATTAATCATCGAAGTAGTGGTATCTGAAGCGATATTCTTTCCTGATTCTATTAATTCTTTTGTATTTATCTCAGGAGTATGTCTTACAAGTTCATCTAAACTTGAAATTATAACAACAACATTGTCTAGTGCTGCTCCAATTCCTCCTAACATTAAGCTGGCAAGAAAAACAGTTCGATAAGGTCTAGTTAAAAATTGTATTTCTTCATAGCGCAGTCCTTGATCGTTTAATAATTTCATAGTAATTGTGGTAATAAAATAAGATAGAAAAACACTAAATATTGTTGCTAAAACCTTCCTTAAATCAATTTTTTTTAGTCCGTAGAGAGTACCAGTTGATATAATAATAGCAATTATTGTATAGATTGATATTAGCAATAGTAAGTTTATGGATCTGTTTCGCTGATTTATCCAAAGCAAGAAAAAAAGAAAGATTATATTGAATAAAATACCAACTAAAGAAAAAAATCCTTTTTTTCCAGCGATACCTAAGACTAATGAAATAAAACTAACTACTAAAATAAAAGTATAGCCATCTCTTTTTAGAGAAATAAATTCCCACTTTTTAGTGGAATTATCTAATAATATTTGATTATTTTTATTAAATACTGGATTGGTACTTTCATTTCCATTAAATTTTACTTTTACAACAACAGTTTTTTTTGTATTATTTACTAGTTTAACTGTTAGTAATTGTTCGCTGTCAATTATTTTTACTGATTTTACAATACCAACAGGTGTAGTATAAAAGTAACCGCTAAATCTTTGAATTAATAGACCACTAAAAATAATTACCAACAAGCTAAATAATGTAAATTTAAATTTTTTCATATAGTCCCTCATTTCTCTGTATGATTAATTAAAAAGTATATCTTTGGTTTTATCAAAATCAGTTTAAAGGATACCATAAATTTATAAAAAATATATGGTATGATTATCCATTTTTTGTTAAAAGTAATCAATAATATCTTAAAATTAATAAATTGTGCTATATGCTAGACTAATTTATTATAGAAAGGTTATTGACAAATTAGACACAGCTTGATAGTATAAAGCGAACAAAACGTAATCATTACGATTTGTTCGCTTTATCTGTAATATTTCGCTATAAATAGTTTCAAATAGTATAGTTTGAATGCTCAAGTATTTCAGCAACTTTTATAACACAGGAGGTAATAAATATGGCTGTACCAGCGAGAAGAACATCGAAAACAAAAAAAAGATTGCGTCGAACACATGAAAAATTAAAATCACCTGAAATTTCGTTTGATGAGAATCTTGGTGATTATCGTAAAAGTCATCATGTATCTTTAAAAGGCTATTATGGTGGAAAAAAAGTGATGGATAAAAAATAGGAGGTAATAGTATTGAAGAAAATGAATATTATTTATCCACCACTTGTGGAACAGAGCTTTCAATTTTATCAAGATTATGAACAAGAAAGATATGATAAGTCTGAATTATACAGAATAATGGTTATGAAGAATATTATTAATGAAAATGGCACTCCAACAGAAGAGGCTCTTAAAAAAGGATTAGTTAAAGACTTTTATGAAGAATATGATTTATCTTTTGAAGAATTTTTAAAATTGTACCCGTTTTTTAATAATTATGATCCTGATTATTTCCAGAAAATAGATGGGTTTTGGGAAGTTCCCGTTTGTTTAAAAGAAGAATTAATATTATTACTGAATGATAAAGATTGTGCCTATGATGTACGGATTCAAATTCAACAATTTCTTGAAGAAAGGTGAGTAAAGACAAGATGTTCAGAAACAAATGGAAAAACAGTTCACTAATTAAAAATGTGTAAAAAGGGTCTGATGAAAAAAGGAGACATAATAGTTATTATCTTTTTAATAGCTATCTCTTTTTCTCCATATTTTATTTTTTTTCATAATAATCCATTTCTCCCTAAAAGTTTTGACGACGTTAAATATGCTGTGGTCAAGATAGATGGGAAAGAGATTGAGCGTATAAATTTAGATAATCCAAAAGAATTTATCAAAACGTTTTATCCATCAAAAGGGCAATATAATACTATAGAAGTTAAAAATGGACACGTCCGTGTAAAAAAAGATAATAGTCCAGATCAAATTGCGGTGAAAACAGGATGGATATCAGAACCAGGGCAAACTAGTATCTGTATTCCTCACAGATTCATTTTAGAAATTGTTCAACAATATTCTAAGGATTATTATATTTACTAAAATCATTTTTTGGCATACATGCTAAAAAATGATTTTTTGTAAATATTTTATTGCATTAATATCAATATAGTTTAGTTTTATTTGGAAGAATGTAATAACAAATATGAGATGGGAGTGTCCTTATTAAATAACATTCATAAATGTTATATTTTAAGTGAAAGTAATGATTTACAGTTAATTAAATGGAGGTTTTATGAATAACCTATTTATTTTTGTTTGCTTTTGTTTTATGTGGTTAATGATTTTTGGAGTAATTTTATACTATGTTGGTCTAGTTAATCACAGATATATACATCATACTTTAATTTTGGGTTTAGTAACTATTATTTCTGGTACTCTATGTTGGTTATTTGTAGGATACTCATTAAGTTTTTTTGGAAATATTCAATATAGTATCTTTTATAGCCCCTTAGCTTCTAGTGAAATTGTTTCTATACTGATACAATTACTTTTTTGCTTATATTCTGTAATTATGATAATTGGTTCAGTATTAGAAAGAGGTAATTGGAAATATATTGTGTTGTTTGTTCCTTTGTGGATTGTATTTGTTTATGCACCTGTTTGCTTTTCGTTATGGGGACATGGAAATTGGCTAGGGAAAATAGGAGTACTGGATTATTCTGGCGGACTAGTAGTCCATACTACTGCTGGAATTGGAAGTCTTGTTTTGGCAATAACATCACCAATACGTTTAAAGAATTCATTAATATTTAAATCACAAGAAATGATAGCTTTTGTAGGAATGCTATTTATTACCTTAGGATGGTTCGGATTTAATATGGCACCTTCTGGAAAAATCGGTGAAGAATCCATTCAAATTTGGTTAAATACACTTATTTCAATTTTAGGCGGTAGCATCAGCTGGCCTTTTACCCAATGGATTTTAATAAAAAAAGTATCTATCTATTCTATAATGAATGGAATAATCGGCGGATTAGTAGGTAGTACTTGCTCGGTTGGATATATATCTCCTGCAATTAGTTTATTAATTTCGGTAATTGTATGTACCCTTTGTCCAATTGTTATTCACATAATGCATCTACGCATAGCAAACTTTGATGACGCTGCAGATTCTTTTGGGATGAATGCAGTGGGTGGAATTGCAGGATCGATTTTAACTGGTGTCATGGCAGAAAAAGGGGACTTTTTTCTTCAATTATTTGGGACTTTTTTAATCAGTATTTGGAGCCTTAGTTTAAGTCTTTTGATTCATTATTTATTGAAAAAAATGGTAAATGATTGTGATTCTCAATGTATTAGATAAAAAAATTAAAATTATTCCTAGTGTTTATGAATATCAAAATAATAGTCAATAATAACACTCAGGAAGAGATTTGGAGACTTTAAATTTTAGTGGAGGTAAATAATGGAAAATAAAGAAGTTATAATTATTGGAGCAGGTGCTGCTGGCGTAGGTATGGGGGTTGCTTTAAAAGATTTTGGCATAAATAATTTTGCTATTTTAGAGAGAAAGCAGATAGGTAATAGTTTTATTAAATGGCCTGAGGAAACAAGATTTATCACTCCTTCTTTTACAAGTAATGGATTTGGGATGCCTGATTTAAATGCAATAGCAATTGATACATCTCCTTCATATACTTTAGGTAAGGAACGTTTATCTGGAAAAGATTATGCTAAATACCTACAATTAGTTTCAGAAGAATATAAGTTACCTATTAAGACAAATTGTAAAGTTCAATCTATTAAAAAAGAAAAAACTGGTTATTTGCTTGAAACAACAAAAGGAATTATTCATGCAGAATATATAATTTTTGCGATGGGAGAGTTCTCTTTTCCGAATAAATCTAGTATTAAAGGTGCTTATAAGAATAGTTTACATTATGGCGAGATTAATTCTTGGATTGAAATTAAAGGGGATAAGCAGACAATTATCGGAGGAAATGAGAGTGCGATTGATGCAGCTATTGAATTAGCTAAATTAGGTAAACGAGTTACAATTTATACAGATACTTTGGGGTTAAATATAAGAGATGCTGACCCGAGCAAAAGGTTAGCACCACGCACAAGACAGAGATTTTTTGATTTACGTGTAAACAAAAAAAAATTAGATAGTATTAAAATATACACAACTATCAAAGTTAAAAAAATTGAAAAAAAGTCTACTAGTTATATATTGATTACAGAAAATGGGAAATCATTACCTGTAGAAAATATACCAATTCTTTGTACAGGTTTTAAAAATGGCACAAAATCTATTACTGCATCATTGTTTAAGTATAAGGAAAATGGAGAGGTTCTTTTAAATGATTTTGATGAATCGACAATAGCTAAAAATATTTTCTTAACCGGTCCAAATGTACGTAAAGGCAATACCATTTTTTGTTATATATATAAATTTCGCCAACGTTTTGCCGTAATCGCTAATGAAATTGCCCGACGAAAACATATTACTATTGACGAAAAAAAATTGTCATACTATAAAAATCAATCTTTTTATTTAGATGGTTGCTCTGGGTGTGAAGTAAGATGTAGTTGTTGACAAATAAGTAATTGTTATAACTTATTTTATAAATTAAAAGATTTTTAAATAATTTAAGTAATACTAATCAATGAAATTTGAATTTTGAAATAGTTATTTATTTTCATTTTAAATACGTCTTTTAATTAACATTAACCTATGATTGACTATAATAAAAAATAGGCTCTCTTTGTATAGAAAGTCTATTAAATTTTAATAATTTATTTAGTTGACAATAAGAATATACCTTCAGCAATTTTATTTTTAGTAATAGGAATTACTTCTGAATAACCTTTAGAGTTTGTTATAATAACCATTATTGTATCATAAAGGCCTGAATTTTTGATCATTGGGTTGTCCAATGTTCCAAGAAACTCCCCCTTTTTACTTTTTGATTAGCAACAAATTTTTTAGCGAATCATTTACTACTTAATGATACTGTATCAATACCAATATTAATCAGTAACATGTCCAGTTTCAAATAGAACTTGAACAATACCACATCTACTGGAGAATAAATATTGTTTCTATTTGGCTTAATAGGAACTATTTTCTTATTGTTGATCCGTCTTGTGTTTGTATTGAAAAAGAAGAAATAATGAGAGATTTAAAATTAGCAAAAAAATTGGTAAAATGAACTAAGGTAACGATCGCACCCTCAATATAATAGTGTCATGAATTTAAACCTCAATTTTTTTGCGGTTGTTACCTTTTTATTTTAGGGTGGAAAATAAATGTTCTCTTTATTTCTTTTTGTTATTTCGCAAGTGATAAACTCCTGTTAAGATAGTGGCTATATAAAAAAGGCAGATACTTAAGAAGAGTATATTCATGATTTCCTCCTAGTTTAAATGAAAGTCATGAATGATTGTACCAAGATTTTTTAGAGAAGTTAAGATTGAATAGAAAAGTAAATACGATAAAATTTTTATAGACTGTTACGTTGAAATGTTCTTCAGAGACTATTTCTTCCAATACCGCCTACTAGATAGGTGGTTTTAATCATTATTTTCGGAGGTTGTGTTTTGACCAAAAAGTAAAGATTTAATGGATGTAGGTTCATTTGTGAGCCCATCTAGATAGAACGTTTCAGGACTTTAGTGAGGCATGAAACGATTCGATGCAAGCATTATCTGAAGGTGTCCCTTTTCGGGAACTACTCATGGTAATGCCTTTTTTTATTTGGTTCTGGTAGTCAAAAGAAGTATAAACAGAGCCCTGATCACTATGCAATAGACAATCCGTTGTTTGAGGCAATTGATCAAATGTATCCAGAACAAAATCCGTATCTTGCTTATCACCGATGGTATAGGCGATAATTTCACCATTGTATAAATCCATAATTGAAGACAAATACAATTGCTTTTTACCAAAAGGCAGATAAGTAATATCTGTTACCAATTTCTTTAAAGGAGCGTCTGAAGAAAATTACTTATTTAGCTTGTTCTCGACAACCGTGTAAGGTTGTCCCACTTTACTGCGTTTCTTCATTTTCACGCGACAATTCTAATGATATTTCCGCATAATCTTTTGTACGGTGTTTTTATTTACTTTGTATTCCTGATTAATCAACGCAGTAATCTTTCGATAGCCATATCGAAACTTATGCTGGAAGCAAAGTCGACGAACAGCTTCTTCAAGAGGCGTTAACTTTCCCAAGTCTTTTCGATGAGTCCAACGATAATAAGTAGCTCGCGAAATGCCGAAAAGTTGACACAATGCAGTAATGGGTAATTTTCCTTTCATTCTTTTAACTAATTCTACAAATACTTCTGGCTCCACGTTCTTTCCAATTCTTTGAACTTTTTTAGCACCTCAATGTGCATTTTTAAATAGTTATTTTCATTTTTAAGCTGCTGTTCATTTGATAGATTTTCTGGACCTTTTCCATAAGCATATTTTTTTCAACGGGTTGAATCAGACGATGATGATTCTCGCCATTACGATACCCCAACGCCACCATGTGTCAATTTGTGTTTTGTTTTTAATTCCTAATTCTTCCATAATCGTTTTTACAGGAATATTCTCTTTTTTCATCTGTATAGCCATTTCTTTGATGTAAATAGGATAAGATACTCAATTTCTCATTGAAAAAGCACCTCCTAGTTAAATTCATTTTAACGTGAATTCAACAAGAGGTGCTTTTTTTTGTCTCAGTTTATTGGGTCAGTTCCCTATTTGTTTGGTCACTTTTATTTTAGCAAAGGTGTTCTTATTTTTATACAAAAAATAATCCAGATGTCAATCAATCTTATTAATTGTTATCTGGATTTTTCAAGCTCTTGTTGTACTAAATTTTATTTAATTTACCGAGTTTTAATTGTTATGATTTGTCAAATTAAGTTAGAATAAAATGCTTCTTGTACATAGCTCAAAAATATCTCAATTGGTGTTCTGTAATTCAATGATTTTCTTGGAATATGATTACGTTGATTGCTGACACTGGAAAT